>Ga0207066_1109_pt1 | contig 21669 bp, 24 predicted proteins | sample Alteio_BWMinCont_24_FD_153490 | JGI IMG/M metagenome (GOLD analysis project Ga0207066, IMG submission 153490) | Enriched cells from forest soil in Barre Woods Harvard Forest LTER site, Petersham, Massachusetts, United States -... | ecosystem: Environmental > Terrestrial > Soil > Temperate forest >...
TTTAATTTATGGGCATGCAGCGCTTGGCGCTTAATACGTTTTGAGCTGCTGCCATATAACGAATCGCCAAAAACAGGGTGGCCGATAGAAGCCAAATGGACGCGAATTTGATGCGTTCTACCCGTTAACGGATACGCTTTTATGAGCGCATAGTCATTACATCCCGTGTTTTTTGATGCGCGGGCACTTTGATGAGCTGCCATTTCTTCAAAATCATTAATGAGCATAGAATCAGAATAATAATTCACCACTTCGTAGTTTGTTTGTGAGGGTCTGCCATCACATAAGCCAGAGACCATTTTACGCGGATCAGACGGATGACGAATAATTGGTTCATCAATGAGCCCCGATTTTTCTGGATGGCCTTGAACGACCGCATAATAGGTTTTATGGATTGCACGTTGTTTGAAGAGTTCAACAAACGTTTCATAGCCATATGATGTGCGGGCAACAATCAAAATATCTTTAAGTGATCTTGTATCATCGTTATGGGTATTTTTTTCCACAAAATCTTGAATAATCTTATTTTTTGAATTTTCATGCAATTTTGCAACAAGAGCTTTTACATTTTTATAACGGCTTTGTTTTGTTTGAGCATGTGATACGGCAAACGAACCAATAAGTAAAGCGAGAACAAGATATCTTTGCATAGAAAACTCCTTAAGAATTAATTGATCATTACAACGTATGCAATAGTAGCATTATTGAATCTGTTTGCCTAGACGTACATTTCTAATTTTCTTTGCTATACTTCATAAAGTGTGTTCTGAATTAATGCTTTTTATAAACAATTGCTTCAGTATGTCAAATTTGAGATACCATTAAACATTCAATAGAGAATTTTTTACCATGATACAAGCTATAACTTTAAAACAATTTGTATTGCTCATGCTCATTATTGGAGCAGCGTTTGTGCCGCAGGAAAAGATTCTTATCTATGGAGCAACGGGTGCTGTGGTTTGGTATATCATTGATACATGTATCAACTATAACCAAACAAAGGAACAATTAAATGAACAGTTATTACAAGCTGCTCATTCTAGCGACTTAAAGACAATAAAAAATCATCTTGTTCGTGGCGCCAATACAGAAGCAAACAAACACGGTCAAACCCCTTTAATAATAGCATGCTATAAACAAAACCCGGAAATAGTACAATTTCTTGTTAATGCTGGTGCACATATAGAAAAAAAAGATAATTACGGCCGAACCGCTTTAATCGCGGCATGTTTCTGGGCAAGTGGTAACAACATCAAAATAATAAAAATTCTCATGAATGCTGGTGCCAATCCATTTACCCAAGATAAGCATAATAAAACTGCGTATGATTATGCTTTATCTAATAATGATAGCAAAACGACTCAATATCTTTGGAAAATCAAAAATAAGTTTATTCGTTTTAAAACTGATCCAAGAACATGCGTTATTGCGCTGAAAAGGCCACAAAACTACCTCAAAATGATGTATAAAATCAGTATCTCTTGTTATGATATCGATCAAATGAGAATCAGCCGAACACAATATTTCGACAACACAAGATATACTGACTTAAGCTTTGTTTTTGCAAAGCTTCACAACTCATGCAACAATGAAAAGCTCAAAAAACTTATTGATGCATGTGAATTTTCAAAATACAGTAAAGATGAACGTGAAAAACTGAAAAAATTTGGTTTTCCGCTCAGCGTAGCAGAACTTACCATGCAAGAAAACTTTTTGGAAAATATAACGCAATCTACTTCTTTTGATCTTACATTGCTTTATATAAATGGTTTTTAAACTTAAACGTAACATCATACAAGTTATTAAATGAAAGCAAATTTTTTGAAGGGATTCTTTTGGGAGCAATGATTAGTATTGTATTTTTATCCAAAATTTTTATAATCATCATATCATCTGTTGTAAAAAGAAAATCGGAAGAATCAAGATCGTATCGCTTATCTTTTTTGAAGAAAAAACTAAAAAAAGAACTTGAATTATGGTCAGAATTTTTATCACAATATCTATCGCCCAATTCTGGAATCGCCATAACTGATAGTCCAAAAATAGCATTTTTTACACTACTACAGGGAATCTTGCTAATATCTGATGTCCAATAATCATACATGTAATAGCTTCTCTGATCATTCTTTATCATATATCCAATAGTGAGACCATACAATGCATTAATACTAAAAGGTCCATCAAGTATATGCTCAGAAGGAGCCGGTTCTCTAATCGCAGGAAACATAGGCAGGAAATTGGAATTTAAAACCATATAGCGTTTATTGTTAATCATCATATCGTCGCCTGAATCGTATTTTGCTATATTTTTCTTTATATCAAGTGTTTTTAGTGAATTAATTGGTTTCTCGCGAATATCATATTCTTTACTTGTTTTCCAAATCATCCAAGCATTAAGATAATCTGTTTTTTTATCCATACTTTTTATTACGTGAGCGTTCATTGCTAATAAAAAGCACGCCAAAACAACTAAAAGAAAGTTTTTACACATACAAATCCATGGCTCTTTTTTTAAATTTACCTGTCTATTAAAATTTATCATGATTCTATTAATTTGACGACTTTATCAATACAGTTTATCTTTATTTTTTGCCGTTTTTTATAAAAAATGGGTTTGTGGGTAATGTACCATTGCCCATTTATATATTTTTATGATATACTAGAATTATGTGAGGTATTTAATAACATAAATAGAGGACAGATTTAATGAAACAAGAATCAATATATTTAAAGGTGGATTCTCGTAATAGAGTATCGTTAACTAAGCTTGGTGAACATCTACCGCATCTTATGAAAGCTTACGCAAAAAATGGTAAAATCATTCTAGAACCCGTTTATGAAGTTCCTGAAAATGAACGATGGTTACTTGAACCAAAAAATAAAGAAATTTTAAAGCGTCTTAAAGAAAGTCTTAAACAAAAAGCTTCTGTGGATTTAGGATCATTTAAAAAGTATTTGAAGTAATCATATGCCAAAGTTGAGATTTACGCCCATAGCACAAGAAGATTTATTAAATCTTCAAAATGATTCTTCAAAAAAAATAATTTTAAAAGCTGTTTTGAAGACATTAGCTCTTATGGAAAACAATTTAAAACATCCATCTCTAAAAACACATGAATATAAAAATTATAAAGGCCCAAATAATGAAAAGCTTTTTGAGGCATATGCTCAAATCGTACTCCTGGCGCCTATAGAATATTTTGGTACTATGGACCAGAAAAAAACATGATTTCAATTACAACGATAATTCCACATCCCTAATTATCTTATAAATACTTAAACAGAATATCATGCAAGTTATTAAATGAGAGCAAATCTTTTAAGGGAATTTTTTTTGGTACAATCTTTGCAATGGTCCCGCCTTTGATAACTATCGCAACCATAGTGCCATCTTTATTGGCATTAAAACCAAACATTCTTTTACCATTCCAATATTTATCTAATTCTGGTAGCTCCACAATAGGTTGAATCAAAAGTCTTATATTTTTATGTTTTTCATTCTTAAAAATTCGATAATGATAAATGGTGTAGCGACCTGTAATCAAATTTATTCCACAGGCAATATCATGAAGCGCATTATATTCTATGATTTTTACATGAGAACAACTAGTTTTCGTCAAAATTACATTTTCTTCATTAATTGTTGTTTTGAATGAGCCTATTCCAATATCTCCCCTCATCGGTTCTATCCCAAGTTCATAAAATGTATCATTCCGGTGGTAGGTAATCACATATTCTTTACTTGTTTTCCAAACCATCCAAGCATTAAGATTATCTGTTTTTTGAGTAGTGCTTCTTTCGGCATAGAGAGAAAAAATTGTTTCCCCAAAATCCATACATCGTATTGGTTGACTGGCGCATATACAACAAAATAATAAACTCAAAAGATTTTTTTTATACATCATAAACACGTTTGTAATTTTTTATAATTAAAACCAACATCATACAAATTATTAAACGTAAGCAAATTTTTTGATGGAATTCTTTTTGGGACAATCTTTGCTATGGTCATACCAGGTAAAACTATCGCAATCATAGTACCATCTTTATTGGCATTAAAACCATATAAATGTTTCTTGCCTTTTAGGTATTCATCTAATTCTGGCAGCTCTATAACAGGTTGTATCAAAATTTTGGCATGGCTCAAAATAAGGTAACAAATTTTTGAACCAATATTTCATTTTTCATTAGTGCTAAAATAATATTTATAAAAAGTTTTACTTCTGACGCTGAATTCACTTAAGAATTTAAAGATAACTATCCTAGTGCTGTTTTACTATTGACAATAAGTAAGAAATGAGGGACAACTCTACTTATTGCGACTAAACAAACAAGGAGAAGTAATGTCCCTCATTTCCAATATAAACGATTTTAATAAAAATGCACCATCCATTTATGCTGCCCAAAATCTTTCCTCTTTTCAAAGATATACTATTGCACTAAAAGCATTATCTGGTCAATCAATAACTACCATTTCAAAAGAGAGCAATGTCAGTCGAAACTTTGTTTATGGACTAAAAGATATTGCTATAGATGCGATCAATAATGCATTTGGTGTAGAAAAAAAGATAAGCGAAAAGGTTCTTTTTAATATTCCCGTTACGGAACAATTGATTAAACAATTTGTTATTGGCTTGGCGCTTACATGCCATAGTTCGGAAAGAGGTATTGTAGAATTTTTACGTGATTTTATGGATTACAAAATAAGTGTTGGGACTGTGCATAGTATTTTGTCGCAAGCGGCGCTAAATGCGCACAAAATAAATGAAAATATTGATTTGTCACCAATTGAACGAAGCGCACATGATGAGATATTTCAAGGCAACAAACCAATATTAGTTGGAGCTGACACAGAAACAACGTTTACTTATGTGCTTTCACTCGAAGATTCAAGAGATAGTACTACTTGGGGTCTTCGATTTTTAGATGCCAAAGAAAACGGATTAAACCCAAAAATTAGCATAGCGGATGGCGGCAACGGACTCCGAGCGGGTCAATCTGAAGTGTTTCCTGATTTGCCTTGCGATGCCGATGTATTCCATGTTTTGCATGATTTTGGGAAGATCAAAAATGTTTTGGAGAATCGTGCAATACGATGCATTAGTAAGGTTTACGAATTAGAAAAAAAAGAAGAACGTAATAAGGTTAGGTACAATGCAATGAATGAAGAGCTTTTGAGGATTGAGACTAAAAAAAATAACACACCAAAATGGTCTGCAAAAATTGGTCAATTAAAGGCAAGTATTGCGAATAGCATAATCCAATCGAATGATTTTTTAGCAGCCCTCGAAAAAGTACGACCAACAGAAACCAATGCCCTTGATTCTGTCGATACTATCGCTATAATTACTCGGTGGATGCAGTATGATATTCTCTGCAAAATTGGGCCAAGCTATGCTGAACGATGTGAATTATTTGATTTCGTTACACAAATTTTAGATACAAAAGCCCATCAATCTCATCACATTAAAACAATAAATACTAAACTGAAAAATCAACGGGATGACCTTCTAAGATTCGCTTCCAGAGTTGATGGAGAGTTAAGTATTATTGCTCAAAATATGGATATACCGCTTTCAACAGTACGTTCTCTATATGAACTTCAAGCTATTTCTTATGAGCAGACACGTCATTGGGATCAAGAAAAAAAGCTTAGAGAAGAGCTTTGCGTGCGATATTATCTTGTTGAGTTGGAAGTTAAAAAAGTGATCAAAAATACTCTTCGGGCAAGCTCTGTTATTGAAAATCTTAATAGTCGCTTAAGACCATATTTTTTTCTTCGCAAATCATTTGGGCAACAATCTTTAGATCTTTTGAAGTTTTATCTCAATCATAAAAAATTTATGAGAAGCGAGCATCCAGGGAGAATCGATAAAAGCCCTGCGGAACTTTTATCGAAAAAGTCGCACCCAATCTGGATAGAAATGCTTGGGTTTAATCGATTTAAACAATCAGTTGCATAAAATAATTTTTGTTAAAAATTTATGGGGCAAAAAGCCTTTTGGGAGGGCTATTGTTTTCCGCCAACAGAAGTGTTAACTTTTTATAGCATATTTTGAGCCATGCCAAAATTTTTATATTTTTATGATTTTTGTTCTCAAAAATTCGATAATGATATATAACGTAACGATGGGCAGCAAGATCTACCCCACAGGCAATATCATTGAGTGCATTATATTCTACAGTTTTTAAATGAGCACAACTGGTGTCGGTTAAAATGGCATTTTTTTTATTAATGGTGATTTTGTGGGTATCTATTTTAATTTTTCCCATCATCGGTTCTATGCCAAGCTCATCAAATTTATCATTGGGGCAATACGTAAGTGTATATTCTTTGCTTGTTGCCCAAATCATCCATGCATTAAGATTGTCTATTTTTTGAGTGGTACTTTTTTCAACACGCATACACTGTATTGATTGATTCATAAATAAAAAGCCAATCAATACACTCAAAAGAAATTTTTTATACATACTTTTAAACCTAAATTATTTTTTTATTACAAGCACATTTGATCAATAATGCTTAATATATCACGTTTTTTAATATAATAATGCAAAGCTTATTTGTCGTTTTGCCAATCCGCGCTCGCGGCGATGGGAGCAATAAGCATGATTAGTGATCGTGCAATGGTTGTGTTCATAGTTAAAATTTTGAACACCAATTTGCTCTAAAAGCCTTTGATTATAAAGCGGCAGATTAAAATAATGGGTACCATTTTGTTGAATAAAAACTTCGTCAAAATCTTTTTTTTCTAAGCCGACTATATTGTTACCAAAATCGGCGCCAACTTCATACGCATCAACGCTGGCGCAGGGGCCAAATATAATCTGAATATCGTTATATTCAACACCAAATTCTGCATGCATCGCATGTACAACTTTAGACGCAATTCCGGCAACGGAACCTTGCCAGCCTGCGTGAGCAATCGCAATAACCTGTTTTTTTGCATCATAAAAAATAATAGGTAAGCAATCGGCCGTTGCAACAGCAATCGCAATATGTGGCACATTCGTAATAATAAAATCTGCTTCTTGTGAATAAGGAGTATAAGAAATGGCTTCGTCTAAATTTTTTATAATAAGCCCGTGAACACTATGTGTTTGATGCACGGTGATAAATGCTTTAAGCGTAGTATTAAAAGACAACTGCTTTTGCATTTTTATAAACTCTGGTTGGCTCAAAAGTTCTTGCGAATTTTTTATACCATAGAATTGCTCTTTTGCAAAAGCAGTTTTAATATCACCGAAAAAAAATGTAGTCACAATTGTTTCATTTTAAAAAAGTTAATCTCATGCAATATAAGCCGCTCATCTCGAGTGATTCGAACAGAGTGAGAATCGTATCGAGAGACGAAGCGGCGATTTTACCGCTTTATTTCTCGATACATCCGTCTTCGCTTTGCTACGCCGGCCACTCGAAATGAGCGGATCATTAATCTTACTCATTGATGAACGGGGTTCGCTGCCCTACTCACTTTGTTGTGAATTTTGATCTTTCATCATACGTCGCAACACTGCAGGTATCTCAAGATCATCAAGATTAAGTGTATCTGAAGTTTTTTGCATTGTCTCCCGTATCGCTTCATGCTGAGCATAGATGTTTTCTTTGCGGATCTCAGGAGATACATAATTTTTTTCATAATTCTTGTCAGCATTTTTTGCACCAAGCTCAACCGCAGGTGTTGCAATTTTTTGAGCTTCATGCGCAAATCCTGTTGCAATAATCGTTACTGCAACTTCGTCGCCCATGCTTTCATCAATAACTGAACCCAACACGATACTTGCGTCTTCATCCGCTTGTTCATATAACAGCGAAGCAGCAGCGCTTACTTCGTGTAAGCCTAAATCTTTATTACCCGTAATGTTAAGCAAAATACCACGCGCACCTTTGATAGAATGTTCTTCTAAAAGTGGCGAAGAAATTGCTTGCAATGTTGCCATTTCTGCGCGATCTTCACCCGAAGCACGGCCGGTACCCATCACTGCAACGCCCGTATTTTTCATGATAGTTTTTATATCAGCAAAATCGACATTGATATGTCCTGGATAGGCAATAATATCAGAAATACTTTTAACAAATTGGCCGATCACCGAATTAACAATATTAAATGCGTCAATCAATGACATATGTTTATCGGTGACCGCAAGAAGTTTTTGATTAGGAATAACAATAATGGTATCAACTTCTTTTTTCAGTTTTTCTAATGCTTCATCAGCAATTTTCATGCGGCGTTTGCCTTCAAACTCAAAAGGCTTGGTGACAACAGCAATAGAAAGAATATTTTTTTCTCGTAATTGTCGTGCAACCACGGGTAATGCACCAGAACCCGTTCCACCGCCAAGGCCGCCGGTTAAAAAGACGATATCCGCATCGACAATAACATCACTTATTTTTTCAAGATCTTCTTCTGCTGCTTTTTTACCAATTTCTGGATTTGATCCGCTACCAAGACCTTTGGTAAGCTTTGCCCCGAGTTGTATTTTGTGACTTGCTTGTGAAAGATCAAGCGATTGCGCATCGGTATTCGCGGCAATAAATTCAATATTTTCAAGCTTCATGGTTACCATACAATTGATGGTATTACCTCCAGCTCCACCAACACCAATCACTTTAATTTGAGCTATTGGTTTTGGTGCTTTTTTCAATTCTTTCTCGAAATCGATCATTGTTAATCCCCCTTTTCCCTTATGAAATAGTTCCATTGCTGTTAACTACCATAGCGCGTGGCATAAAAAAATCGCAATACTTTTGAAAAAATTATGATATTCTAAAATAAAAACTACTTACTTAAAAGACCAAAATGATAACAAAAAAAATAATTGCATTAATAGTTTTCTGTGTTTTATTATTTTCAAATCACACAACGCATTGCATGAAATCCTTGGTCGAAGTTATAGCCAGCGAACCGTATTGGCGGTGTGTAAAATATGGTGATCCTGATCCTCGAGATAAAGATTTTGAAATGGTAAAAAAATTACTTGAAGATGGTGCGGATGTTGATGAACTAGGCGTTGAAGGATATTACGAAAATAAAACACCGCTCATCGCTGCAATTTTTAATGAGCATGGCAAAACTGCAGAACTATTACTTAACCATGGGGCCGATATTAATAAAAAAGGTTATAACTACCATAATACACCATTGCACATATCTCTTAGGAGTTGCCCAAATATAAATTTATTTGTAATGACCTTATTACTCGAAAGAAATGCTCAAATTTGTTTTAGTCATAGTGATAAAAAACAGACTGACATCAAAAAACTCAAAAAATATCGCGAACTAAAATGCGATTTTTTGGCCTTATTTACTATCTTAGAAAAACTTGAGTCCTCGCAATTTAAGAATAAGTCAGAAACTGATTTTAATGAATTTTGTTTAATTCTAAAGACCTGTTTAGAATTAAACAAGGGTGAAATGTGCTCTGGAGGTGGAGAACTGTTTGACAAAGAGACAGAAATCTCTAAAGAGTATATCTACATCAGAGTTTTAGTCGCACGAATATTATTTGCTCTAACATCAAAAAAAGAGTTCAAGCTTTTCAAAAAATGTCTTAACCAACAATTGGATACGGAATTTTTGACCACTAACGTGCCTGATTATCCATTTTTATATGAACGTGACCAAAAAATTCATAAACAAGTTTCGATTCATTTATTAAAACATTTTTTGGATTATAAAATAATAAAATGGGATGATGATATACTTAGTGTATTGCCATCAAAAAAACTTCGGAAAGATTTGTATTATATGCCAACGCGTATGTATGAACCTGCGATTTCGATGAATCTGAATCCTGATATTAATTTTAACTTTTAAACCAATAAATATGAAAAAAATAATTGTAGTAACATTTTTCTGTGTTGTATTATTTTCAAATCACACAATGCATTGTATGAAATCATTAGTTGAAGTTATAGCCAGCGAACCGTATTGGCGATGTGTAAAATATGGTGATCCTGATCCTCGAGATAAAGATTTTGAAACGGTAAAAAAATTACTTGAAGATGGTGCGGATGTTGATGAACTAGGCGTTGAAGGATATTACGAAAATAAAACACCGCTCACCGCTGCAATTTTTAATGAGCATGGCAAAACTGCAGAACTATTACTTAACCATGGGGCCGATATTAATAAAAAAGGTTATAACCGCCATGAAACACCATTGCACATGTCTCTTTGTTGCTGCCCAAACATAAATTTATTTGTAATGACCTTATTACTCGAAAGAAATGCGCGTATTGATTTCAACCGTAATGGCGATCGTCATAATGAAACAGATATCGAAATTATTGAAAGTCATTGTACCTTAAAAGAAGATTTTGCAGCTTTATTTAATACGCTAGAAACTCATGAATCTTCATGGCGTAAAAATAAATCAAAAATTACTTTTAATGAATTTTGTTCGATAATAAAAGACTGCTTAAAATATAAAAGGGACAAAATCCGATCTTGGGGTGGATATTTATTCGGCAAAAAAATAGTCCCTACTAAAATAACCATTTCTGAAGATATAATAAGCACAGATTGGATTAATTGGCATAAAAAACTTGATCCCGATAAGTCTGATTCTGAAATAATTCAAGGTATAATTCAAGACATACTTGATGATGACCAAGAATATAGAACGCGGGTAGCAGGTACCTCTAAAGAGTATATCTACATCCGAATCTTAGTCGCACGCATGCTATTTGCATTAACATCAAAAAAAGAGTTCAAGCTTTTTAAAAAATGTTTAAATAAAAAGTTAGATACAGAATTTTTGACCACCAATTTACCCGATTATCCATTTTTATATGAGCGTGATCAGAAAATTCATAAACAAGTTTCAATCCATTTATTAAAGCATTTTTTAGACCATGGAATTATAACGTGGAACAATGATATTCTCAGCGTATTGCCTTCAAAAAGACTTCGGGATAAATTGTACAGCGATTATATGCCAACGCGTATCTATGAATCTGCGATTTCGATGAACCTGAAACCTGATATTAATTTTATTTTTTTATGTCTTTTTTAGTAATTTTACAATCGTATCACCAAATAATGCAGCAGAACGAGGGCCATCGGCAGTTACGATATTTTCGTCGATAACGACTGGGTTCTTTATGTAGATAACGCCGGCTTTTTTAAAGACAGAATCTAATTCATTGTCATCGTTCCACCCCGTTGCTTTTTTTCCCTTCAACACTCCTGCTTTGGCAAGTATACGAGGTGAAATACAAATTGCGCCAAACAATTTTTTTGCGTGAGCTGCTTTTTGCATAATGACATAGGTGGTTTTATTATCCAAACAATCGAGCGCGCCAGGGCCACCGATAATAAAAATGCCATCATATTGAGCAATATCAACATCTGTCAAAATAACATCAACTTTTGCGGTTGCATACCGCTTTGGTGTTGCATTGCTTGCCTGTGCCATGCCCGATTTGTCACTAGCAACAACAACGGTAACCCCTGCATTTTCAAGAGCATTACGAGTATGGCCATATTCAATGGGTTGATATCCGTCACTTGCAATAATCAGTAAAATAATTTTGTGTATCATAAAAACTCCCGTATTAAAAATGTTTTTTTTTCTATTTTATACTACCTAAAACGAGATACAAAAAACAAGAAATCTAATATCATTGACGATAGGTACCATTTTTTTTATACTGATATGATTATAAGTTTTAAGCCACGTACTCTATTTATTATTATTATAAGGTAGCTCCTTTATGTTTTCACTTCAAAATATCCAAGAAATTATCGCCGTTACTCTTTTATTTTTTGCCTACATTTTTTCTATTACCATTTCTGGTAATATTCAAGCATATATCGCAAAAAAATGCGGGGATTCAACTGCCGCAGATAACGGATTTACTGAGTTTAATCCGTTTCTTTTTATTAATTTATTTGATATTTCTTGGTTTTTAATTTCTCAGCGTGTTTTTGGGCAGCCAATTATGATTGGAAGGCCAGTTCCGCTTGAATTACGACATGGCATTGATCGTAGACACAGGTGGTGGAGAGCTCGTGTTTTTTTAATTTTTGCTTCACGCAGCATCTGTAATATTGCTATTGCCGTTATTGCGAAAACAGTAGCTTCGTTATTTTTGAATGTTACGAGCGTTTCAGAAGTTTCAATATCATTTCTGCTGGGTTTATTTTGCTTTGCGCTTGTCATGGCTAATTTGTTTCTGGCAACCTTTGAATGTTGTCGACAGGCGATTCATTTTTTCATTCTTTATAGATTAGAAAAAGATTTTCGTTTTATAGAATATGCCGATTATATTCTGGTGCTTGGCCCTTTAGTTCTCTGGTTATTTTTTGGTCAAACCATCACTTCTGCATTTAACTATGGTATTGATTGTCTTGTTCTTGGTGTTACAAAAGTATGTGGGGTATAGACAATGAAAGATTCACTTAAAAAATTATTAGCAGGAACCAGTCAAGTTTTACCCGCAGGCGAACTTGAAAAAAAACTTGCAAAAAATAAGCCACTACGCATTAAGCTTGGTATGGATCCAACTTCGCCAGATCTTCATTTGGGGCATGCTGTTGTTCTTTCTCACTTAAAATTATTTCAAGATTTAGGGCATCACGTTATTTTTCTTATTGGTGATTTTACGGCACGCATAGGTGATCCAACGGGCCGTTCAAAAACGCGTCCTGCTCTTTCTGAAGAAGATATCAAACGCAATACACAGACCTATTTTGAACAAGTAAGTAAAATTTTAGATCCAAAGAATGTCGAAGTACGTTATAATTCTGAATGGCTTGATAAGCTGAGTAGTCGTGATTGGATTGCTTTATGTGGAAAAGTAACTCTTGCCCGTTTAACGGAGCGGGAAGATTTTGCTAATCGCATTGCAACTAATCAACCCATTGGATTTCATGAACTTTTATATCCATTATTACAAGGCTATGATTCAGTTGCTTTACATGCCGATGTTGAATTAGGGGGAACCGATCAAACCTTTAATTTGTTAATGGGCCGATTTTTACAGGAACATTATAATCAAGAGCCGCAAGTTATTATGACCTTACCGATTCTTGAGGGTCTTGATGGTGTGCAGAAAATGTCAAAATCATTAGGTAATGCTATCGGTTTGGCCGAACCAGCTGATCAAGCATATGGCAAATTAATGTCAATTTCTGATGAACTTATGTGGAATTATTTTTCATTATTACTCAAAACTCCTGATGATGAAATTAAATCGATGCAGAAACAGGTTGCGAACGGCACACTGCATCCTATGAACTTAAAAAAACAGTTGGCTCATGATATTGTTGCGCGCTTTTGGAATAAAGATGAAGCCCGATCTGCGCAAGAAGCGTTTGAACATCTGTTTCAGAAAAAAGATTTTTCTCATGCGCAAGAAATTAGTTGGCCAACAAATCAATCAAAATCTTTAACGATTCTTGATCTTTTGAAAATTCTGGGCGAAATTTCTTCACCTGATAAACCTCAAACAAATTCTGATTTACGTCGTCTTATTTCCGCTGGTGCGGTAACGGTTGATGGTACAAAAATTATCGATCCAAAAGCTATTATTGAAGTTGTGCCGAACATGCATATTAAAGTGGGTAAACATACGTTTTATAGGATTAGTTAGTTATAAATTTTGCTGAACAAATAATAATAAGTATCCCACCAGCTTTCTTCATTTTTTTTAACGCCATAAAGCTTAAAATGATCGTCCTCATTTTTTTTGCTGAGATCAAGCATTTCTTTTGGCAATGTTGAACTGTACAGTTCCCCTTCTTCCTTGTTTTGCGGAAAAAGCGATAGATTGCAAAGATCAAATGCCTCATCAGTTTCAAGCTTTTTTTTAGCAAGCGTTTTTTGTGCAACTATATTTAAAGAAAGAGTGCGCACAACATCTTTATACATAAAATTTTTACGTATAGTTTCCATAATAATACTAAGATAATGTGATATAAACTCCGGCGTTTCACAATGACCTGGTGCGTAATTGTCTTCGGTATAAGCACTATTTATTAATGAACCATCGCATGAAAATTTGTAGACGTGCCCCTCTTCATCAAAGGGACTTTCTTTGAGACCTTTTTTACAAAATCCTTTATATTTTGCACAGGAATTATCGTATGAATTTGCCCATTTATAACCAAGCCAACGAACAAGATCGTGTCGTGAACAAAAAGGAAAAAGATCATAAATATTGTGGGGTGCATAAAACCATGCACCATTTTCTAAGATTGGCGGTGCTATCGCAATATATTCGTGAATCTTAAACTCAAGTTGATTTGTTGCGACAAACCCAACATTGCATCCATGGCTAAAAGCAAAAATGTTATGCCCTTGATACCAGGCTCGTATGGTATTGAGAATATAACCCAAAAGCATGCCGGCATAGATACGAGCATTATCATCATTTTCTCCTGACCATTCATAAGAATACACGTCAATAGGTACCTGCTGTTTATTTGCTTTTTGAGCTGCATAGTTCAAAATATTTTTAAATAACAATGTCTTAGGTTTGTAATACCCTTCAGTTTCACGACCATTGGTGCCATGAATCACAAAATATGAAATTGGTTTTGCTTGTTCATTAATTCTTTCTGGAGCATAGCGATGTAATGTTCGTAATGCATGATCTTTAACATTGGCAAATTTTTTAAATACATTTTTAATAACCTCGGGGTTGTATTCAAAAAGCTTTCCTTTGCTGAATAAAATATTTTTTTGATTATGTTGTTCTGTGTCAAACAAAGAAAGGTCGAGTTGTGGTATATATTCATTATCAACAATGACCCACTCCTCTTTAGCGCCAGAAATGTCTTTTGAAATTAATGGAAAAGTAAAATCAAAGTTTTGTATAGGTAAAGATTCTTCTTTTCTTTCTTCCATCGAAAACAATAAACCATATAACAAAATGCTGCATCCAAAAAATAATCTTTGTACTATTTTTGTTAATTTCATCAAAGTCCTTTCGGTATAAAATGGTGAATAATCCATAACCAAAAAGAGTGTAACGCAAAAGAAGCCGTTTTGACTACAAAACGGCCTCTTTTGGAAAAATTAAATAAAAAAATTTATATCAAATCTTGCATTGATGCAACAAATCCAAGATTATAAAAAGGCATACGATATTGTTTATTTGCGGCAATTGATTTTTTAAAGAAAGGAATAGCCTCTTCAACGTGACCTTCTAAGTACAATGCACACCCAAGATCGTTAAGCGATGCGTAATTTTGAGCATTAAGCTCGAGCGCTTTGTTAAACCATAGTTTTGCATCTTCAAATTTATTTTGATCATAATAGCTTGTGCCTAAATTATGATAAGCATAATCAAATTTATCATTCAATTCTAATGCTTTTTTAAAACATTCTTGTGCTTTTTCATAATTTGCCATATGTAAATAGGTGATGCCAAGATTGTTTAAAATAGCAGGGCTTTTTGCATCAAGTGCCAAGGCTTTTTCAAAATATTCTAAGGCCAATTTGATGGCATTGCCGGATAAAAACAATGTAGCTAAGTTATAAAGCGCACCAACACATGAAGCATCTTCTTCTAATGCTTGTTTAAAAAGCTTAACGCTATCGGCAGTCGCACCCTGAGCAGACATGATAGCTGCCATATTTGAAAGCAATTCAGCAGATTTTGGGGCTAATTCCAAAGCTTTTTTATAATATTCGGTAACATTTTTAATATCTTGTTGTTCAAAATATTCATGTGCTTTATCAAGTATCTGTTGGGCTTCTTCAGAAATATTTTTTGCTTTATTATAATAAATGTACGGAGTTGTCAGCGTTGTCGTCATTAAAAAGCTTTTATCTTCAAGATTTTTGTGTGTCATGTGATTCTTTCATTGTATGCATTAATAGATCATATATCTTTATTAATCATAACAAAAGATGCCTCTTTTTGCCAAAAATTCTAAAATAGGGTATGATAAGAAATATATAATATTGTTTTTATCTTTTCTTTTTGGATTATCTCATGAATACATTTTCAGAAAACACATTCTTAGAAATTAAAAATGTCAGAAAATATTACGGCACAAAAGAAGCGCTCAAAGGCGTATCGCTTACTCTTGCAAAAGGGGAAATTGTAAGTCTTTTGGGTGTGAATGGTGCGGGAAAGACAACACTTTCCAATATTATTGCAACCTTATGCCCCGCATCTGAGGGTGATGTTTTGTGTAATGGCGTTTCAATTTATACCAATATCACCGATTATCGCATGCATATTGGCTATTGCCCACAAACTAATAATCTTAATCCTATGCTTACACTTGAAGACAATTTGCTTCAAGCAGGCCGTTATTATGGCATAGATGAAGTAACATTAAAACAACGTTTTGATGAACTCATAGAGCATTTTAATCTTCATGAGTACGTAAAATGCACATCTCATATGCTTTCTGGTGGTTATAAACAACGTTTTATGATTGCGCGAAGCCTTATGCACAAACCTTCATTGGTTATTCTTGATGAGCCAACGGTTGCGCTTGATCCCCATATTCGTCATCAATTATGGGAACTTATTAAAAATCTAAAAAAATTAGGCGTTTCTGTTTTATTAACAACCCATTATTTAGATGAAGCGGAATATTTATCTGATCGCGTTTGTGTATTACATCATGGTAATGTGATTGTAACGGATACCCCACAAAACCTTATGGCTCACTATAAAAAAGAACGTCTTGAAGATGTTTTTTTACAATTAATGCATGAAGCTTCTTCAACCGCCTCCTCAACTCCTAGTAAAAGCGAGTAATAGTATGAATTATCTTTTTTATGCTCACGTAGCAAAAGAACTTTTCATAACTGATTACAAAGTTTTTAAGCAGCTCGTTGTTGCTAAAATTATCGATAGCAATATTGGTCTTATATGCGAACTGTTTCTTGCTGCCTATATTATGCCTAATTTTGGTATTGCGGCTGGTTTTGGGATGATCGCCTTCGGCGGCCTTCTTGGGACAACGGGTGTCTTTGAGGGCTACAACAGTATTATTAATTTGGTGAGTGATTTAACCGGCGATAAAATAACCTATTATTATGCAACCTTGCCTTTACCGACCTGGCTTATGCTGACTCGATTTATCTTTTCACATGCTTGCCTTTATATGATCCTTACGCTTACCTTTTTGCCGATGGGGAAACTATTACTGTGGAATGAATTTGACCTTGGCGCAATCAATATCATAAAATTGATGGTTATTTTATGTTGTGCGAATCTTTTTTATGGTGCGTTTGCGCTTTTTTCAACCAGCTTTATAAAAAATATGAATGCTATTGGAAGCGTCTGGGCCCGTTTTATATTTCCGCTCTGGTTTTTGGGTGGATTTATGTTTTCGTGGCAATCGCTTTACAAAACTTCACCCGTATTTGCCTATATAAATTTAGGTAACCCTATTATCTATATCTCAGAAGGATATCGTTCTGCATTAATTGGAAGCGAAGGTTATTTGAATTTTTGGCTTTGCATTGGCATGATTTTGCTGTTTACTATCGCCGCCGGATGGATTGGAATACGTCGAATTAAAAAACAATGTGATTTTATATAACCGACTTTATATGACGAATTTATTATAACTATTTAAAAAACTATGAAACTACTTACCTATGCGCAGTGCGCAAAAACACTTTTTATCACCGAATTTTTAGCACTCAAAAGTATCGTGTTTAATCGTTGCTTGAGTATTTACATCTGGGCAAGTTGCCAGCTTATTGTGAATGCTTATTTTTTACCACAACTTGGTATCATGCAGAGCTATGGACTTATATCGCTTGCTGGTTGTTTGGCGGTAACAGGGCTTATGGATGCATTTGGTAATATCATGGAATTCTTTCTTGATCTTTCAACTGATCGAATAACCTTTTATTATGCAACGCTCCCTTTACCCAGCTGGCTTATGTTCACCGTCAAAATGATCGTTTTATTTTGTTTTTATTTTTTCTATACACTTATGGTTCTGCCATTAGGTAAATTATTATTGTGGAATGAATTTAATCTCTGGGCCATTAATTGGCCGCTTTTGATAGTTGCTATGTTGTTAGGCACCATGTTTTATGCAGCGCTTACATTATTAGTAACAAGCTTTGTGAAGAAACGTTCTGATGTTGGTAATATTTGGCGAACCTATATTTTTCCACTTTGGTTTTTAGGTGGTTTCGGGTTCACCTGGCACGTAATATACCAAGTTTCACCACAATTTGCCTATGTACAATTGTGTAATCCGATTATCTATATTTCAGAATTATATCGCCATGCGATTTTGCAATCGGAAAATCTTATTAATCCATTTATATGTTGCTTTATGATACTACTCTTTACCATTTCAGCCGGCTGGATTGGTATTAAACGCCTCAAAAAACATTATGATTTTATATAATTATTCAGCTAAACTATGTGCTGCATCAGAATGTGTCAATATCCTATAAACGCGCGCAAATGCTAAATAATATGCCGCTGATGTAAGAGACATAACTATAATTCTCAGTAAAATCGGCAGCCATATGGATAGTGGGATAATCATAGTAATTATTCTGCTAATAATACCAATAACAGTATCTGCAAAAAGTATACATACAATAATGCCAAGAATTTTTATGATATAACCTTTGGTTATATTCCAACTCTTTTTAAAGGAATCAATTACACCTACATCCTCAACAATAAAATATGATGTAAAGCTCAACTTAATCAGAGAATATAACCCAAAAATAAACACACAAGCAGATACAAAATAAAGAATTGATTTTATAAAGAAATTAAACTGTTTTGACATTATAATTAAAACTACATCCAAGGAAGTAAAAAAAGTTACCAGTAAAAGCAAAATTAATAGCTTACAAAAAAACCTTATAAAAATAATTTTAGAAGGCAATATATTGGACCACGTTATAGATTTTTTATCGACGATCAAAAGAGAAATGTGTGTTGATATAAATCCATATAAAGTTAACAATAAAAAACCTATACCAACTACGATCACAAAAAAACCTATCATTGCGACAAAACCAAATGCGCCTACTATTTCATCAATAGTGTTTGCTATTGGTTTCAGCAACTGAACTGTTTCGCTAAAAATATTCATTAAGCATACAATAAAAATCAAAGGCAGAGCGGCAGCAGAAAATACCGTCGAAAAAGCTTCTGATACAATAGAACGGACTGAAAATAATTTTGTGTTCATAAAGAATGCTTCCTAAAAAATTGGTTTAAAAATATTACCGAAAATTACTTATTTGACCTTCAACAACCTCAAGCCGCTCATTTTTTTTAAGTAAAGAATCTTCAAGCTCCATGAGTTGTTCACGTAAAGCATTCATTCTCGATTCTATTTTTTGTAAATCATCCAAAATTTGATCCCGTTCTTCGAGCAAATTTTTTGTTGCTGACTCTGTCGAATCTTCTGATATAATCAATTGACAGCAGAATATGCCAATCAATAAACATGAGACCAAACAAAGCATTTTTTTTAGATTAAAATGTGTGTTTATAAGTTTTTTCATAACAATATCCTTAAGGTTAATTAAATAGGTAAAATCTTACCTAAAGCGTATCATATTAAAGCGACTAAACACAATAATTTAATGTATTGTTGTATTTTATAGATTTATGTTTATAATTTTGAGCGTAGTTCTATGAAATTTAAACCGGTATCGTCTATATATTTTAAATTATAGAGTAATTGTAATGACTTAATACCATGTAATTTTGATGATATACAATTTTCATCATGGATATATTCGGTTCTCTTGAGATATCCTTCTGAAATAAGTCTTTTAATAAGTACGCGTGCACATTTTGCATGCGAATAATATCCGCCTTCGCGATATTCATCTTCTCTATGATCAAAGCGGTTTTTTTCATCAATATTAACTAGTTTTTTATAGCAATTATATCCTAAAACTGGACATTCAACGAATTTGAGTGATTTTTTATCGGCTTCTGCTTCTACTTCATTGCTATAGAATAATCGTATATTATAAATATAGGTGCTCATGTCGTCACTTTTTTGTAAATAATTATACAGCTCATACGCATAATACGTGGTTATTACTGAGCTAAGCAAACCGGGAAAATATGTTATTAAAAATTTTAGCATAGAGCTTTTGGCCTTGCTGTATTGGTCTATTGCACATTTTTCAAATGATTGTTCTACATGAGTTAATTCATGTTCAATAACTCTAAAGAAAAGATAAATACGATAGTCACTATCATTTGTTTTGTATTTTTCCATCTTTTCTTTATCGTGTTTTAAAGTATTGTCTAAAAACATTGTTGCCTCAGCGCTAGAAGGGAAAACAGCACCTAAATTTTTGTATATAATTTTAAATTCTTCTAATTTTTGAGCTACTGCCCTTTTATCAGAAAAAATATACACCGCTTTAAAATAGTTATTTTTTAAATATTCGAGCAACTTATTGTTATTTCTTGTGTAGAAAATATAAAATGGGATCTCTTGTAATTCCTCACGGCATTTTTCTGAAAGTTTGCTAAAAATTACCTCTTCATCGAGATTAATATTCCATTTTTCTTGCCATTTTTTCAGCTCATTTTGCCAATGGTTTATACGAAAATCAAGACGTGCTCGAACATATGATTCCGTCATTTTTGAAGTTAAGCTTTGATTACAAAGATACTTAAGAATGGTATTTTTAGTTACTTTTTTATATTCATGCATCGCCTGCAAAATGCCGCCGGTGAATAGGGTTATTAGGGTCAAAACTAATGCTTTTTTTATTATATTTGTTGTTTTCATGATTTGACTCCATTTATTTTGGTTATAGTTTTGATTTAATCGGCATAAAATTCATGCCATTCTCGTCCATAAAAAAGAGTGGTTTAACTGTATGTTTTTGATCAAAATTACTACTTTGCTCTTCACTCAAAGAGTTATCATCTGAATCATTGGGTACTACTATTGGTTTAATCTTAATCTTAGGTCTGAATGTATATTTTTGACCACTATTATTTTGGTCTTTTTCCACATTTATTTGTTTATGCGTATTTTGATCTATAATTTTTACATACATATTTTTAAAGATCTGCGAGTTTTTTTCAAGAGGTATTTTAGAAAAGTCTAAAAAACTATTTTTAATTTGGTTGAGATCATATACAAAATCATTCCCTTTTAAGTTGGTATCTTTCTTGTAACCACATTTAAGATATGCGCTATCAAGTATATTTTGTGATAATTTTTTATGTGCAAAATTTTCAGATTCCAAATGTATCGTATCTATCATGGGGCTTGTTCTATAAATATAGGTGATCATATAGGCCATAAAAATTTTCATTAATCCGTGGCCAGAATATTTTTCTTGAATTAAAAAATTGCAGACATATGCACTATTTTTTTCTGGCATATCAAAAAAGGCGAGAGATCCCATAAGTTCTGGGATGTGCGATTGAGTATTTTCCGTTGCTTTTTGGTAAAATTGAATCGTAATAAATCTTTTCTCTGTATTCATCGCTTGCAGCATGCTGCTGGTGAATGAAGTGATTAAAGTTAAAATTAATGCTTTTATTGCTATGTTCATGATTTGGCTCCATTTATTTTGGTTATAGTTTTGATTTAATCAGCATACAATTCATGCCAGTTTCATCTGCAGACAGAGGTTTAAACTGCGATATTTCACTCAGTCTTGTTGTGTCATAAATTTCTACATACATATTTTTAAGAATTGGTGACTCTTTTTCAAGGGGCA
>Ga0207066_1110_pt1 | contig 21632 bp, 15 predicted proteins | sample Alteio_BWMinCont_24_FD_153490 | JGI IMG/M metagenome (GOLD analysis project Ga0207066, IMG submission 153490) | Enriched cells from forest soil in Barre Woods Harvard Forest LTER site, Petersham, Massachusetts, United States -... | ecosystem: Environmental > Terrestrial > Soil > Temperate forest >...
CTCCGCCAGCGCCGCCTTGCGCGGCCGTACCATAAAGATTGCCAAACCTATCTCGAATCAAGCTCGCCGCAGGCCCGAATCCATCTCCAAGGCTCCCAAAATGATAGATTACCCGCTCTTCCCAGCTTCCATCTGATGTCGGCGAAAGCATAAAAACAGTTCCGCACTGGCTGCACCCTGCACTGCCGCCGTATTGCGTGGTTCCGTACAGATTACCGGCTGAATCTGATAACACGGCAGCTACTGGAAAAACTCCATCCCCGCCAGCACCATTGAATTTGTGAAGAACCTTGACTACGAACTTGCCCGACAAGGACGGTGTCAACTCGAAGACTGTGCCGCAGCCAATTGGATAGTTGCAGCTGAGATTTCCGCCATATTCAGTCGTACCATAGAGGTTTCCAGAACTGTCGGAAATCAGCGCAGCGTAAGAGAAGCCACCGTCGTTGTGGAACGGCAACTTATAGATAGGGCTTCCCTGCCAGTTTCCTCCAGATTCTGGCGTCAGCTGGAAAACCGAACCGCAACCCTGATCGCAGCCTTCATGTCCTCCCGACGAGGTCGTCAGGTAGAGATCGCCCGACGAATCTAAGAGCAGATCGCCCGCAGGGTGGCTACCGTCCTCTTTACCCACAAACTTGTAAATTACCTTCTCAGTCCAGGTGTGCTGTTTGGAGGTCAGCTCGTATACCGTTCCACACAGTCCGGGGCAACTGCCTGAACCGCCGTACTCGGTTGCGCCATATAAATCACCAGCACTATCAATAACAACCCCTCCATTAGGATGTTGCCCGTCTTCTTTGGAATGAAACCTATACAGCGTCGTCTCGTTCCAGCTACCGTGACTCAACTTAAAAACGGATCCTACTCCCGCATAAACTCCATAGGTCGTCCCATAGAGACTGCCGAGCTGATCGAAAACAAGGCCGGCGATCGGGTTTGCGCCGTCCCCCTGGCCTGTAAAGTAATAAAGGATCATCTCCGACCAGGTGCCGTCCCCATTTGGCGACAGCTCGAAGACAGTACCGCAACCCCAAAGATAATTGCCACTACAACGACCGGACGATGATCCGCCATATTCGGTCGTGCCATAGAGATTCCCTTTCGCGTCGAGGACTAATGCGGATCGGGGTGTAGACGCGTCTGGCGATCCTTGAAAAATATAAATATTGCTTTCGGTCCAAGTTCCATTTCCGTTAGGCGAAAGCTCGAAGATGGCGCCGCATCCGGGGAAACTAGCATGGCCGTGCCAATAACAGCCATCATAGTCATCCGGGTTGCCGCTGCTGACAGAACCGTACAAGTTTCCGGCGTGATCTATCGTTAGCCCGCCGGTCGGTGCATAAAAGCCATCAATCCCAAAATAGTACAAAACGGTTTCCTTCCAGCCAGTCGAACTTGGGGTCAATTCGAACACCGTTCCGGAATTGTAGAAACCACCAGCAGAAGTCGTACCATACAGATTTCCCGCTGAGTCAAATACTAAACTGCCTTCTGGATACGCTCCATCCACCGGTCCTTGCTGGTATGCACCATAGGGATTGCCTTGGAAGCTGTATAGGATCGCTTCTCTCCATTTGCCATTTTCCTTTGGAGAAAGCTCAAAAACCACTCCAAGGTTGTGCCCGTAAGACGTGGTTCCGTAGAGATTGCCAGCCGCATCTGCGATCAGCCCCGCGACAGGAGACGCGCCGCCAGGAGCCGGATCGAATTGGTGTAGGACACTCTCGGATGCTGCCTCCGCGCAAGCAATCGACACAATTAGAAAGAGCAGGCGTAGTAGATTGGATCGCAGATTCAGAGAGTTCATTCGCCAACGCCTCCTTCATTAACGTTGAATCGCCCGCGCACCTGAACTTTCAGCGAGTGGTTGTCATTCCGCCTTGACGATTGCTCTTGAGCAAGCGCTGGTGCGTATCCTGAAAGTCAACTTTTAACTCATGATAAGAGGGCGAGTATTCGAAGACTACGCCACTACCCTCACTGTTCCCACGGTCGTCCAAGCCACCCGCGCTAGTTGTACCAAACAAATTGCCGTTCGCATCGAGGATGGGCGGCCCATTAGGGAACATTCCATTTGTGCCGTCAAATCTGTTCAGCACGGTCTCGGTCCATTCGCCACCTGTCCCCGGAGTTAGGCTGAAGATCAGGCCCTCAGCATTCTCGCCGCCGTCAGTAGTCGTACCGTAAAGAACGCCGGCGGAATCGAATGTGATGCCCGCTGGATAAGCACCGTCGTAGCCGGAGAATTGATGCAACACCGTTTCTGTCCAAACGCCCTTTGTGCCGCGAGTCAGCTCAAATACCATGCCGCAGTCGCACTTTTGGTTACCACCGCTGGAAGCGGTGCCGTAAAGATTATCCCTATCATCAAAGATCAGGCCAGATACTCCCGTGACCGAGTAAATGACTTTCTCTGACCAGCCGCCACCAGAATTCGGTGTTAGCTGAAATACGGTGCTATCCGTAGCCCCATAAAGGTTACCGGCACTATCGAGCAGGAGAGGGATACTCGGAGACATCCCATCGGACCCGCCTGCGAATTGGTACAAAATGCTCTCGACCCAGCTGTTTCCCTCGGGTTTGACTTCAAATACGGTCCCACAACCGTACCTCCCGCCGGAACAACTGCCGCCCTGTGATGTAGTCCCGTAGACATTGCCCTCAGAGTCTAAGGTCAAACCACTGATCGGGTTTGCGCCGTCCAGTCCTCCCCCTGCGAACTGATGCAGTGTCGTCTCCTTCCATGTTCCCCCTGCTTCGGGCGTCAATTTGAATACGGTTCCACATTCCTCAGTGGAGTCTGAACATTGCATGCCACCGAGGTAAGCTGTTCCGTAAAGATTGCCGGCGGGGTCTAGCACCAGACTAGATTCCGAAAAAAAACCATCAGTGCCGCGAGTAAAATTGTAGATTACGCTTTCCTTCCATCCATTCCCTGACGGAGCGATCTTATACACGGTCCCGCAGCCGTTATTGAAGCATCCTCCCGTACCTCCAAGCGTGTTTGTGCCGTAGAGATTGCCCGCGTTATCGGCCACCACGGAGCTCTTTGGCTGCGCTCCATCCTTATGAAGCCCAAAGTCGTACAGTACGCTGCTCGCCCACGATGAACCTCGGTTGGGGCTAAGTTTGAAAACTGTGCCAGCCCAGTAGCGTGGCGAGCCTCCTACCTCCGTCGTGCCGTATAGATTCCCAGCCTGATCAAGGAGCAAACTCGCTACCGGAAACACGCCGCTAGAGTCAAAACCATTTGCCACAATCCCCGCAGCAAATCTGTAAATTATGCTCTCCTTCCACTTACCGTTCGAGCGGGGCGATAATTGGAAAACTGTGCCGCATCCCGAGTAAGTGCTCCCCAAATTACAGTCACTGGGTGGCGTGCCCCCGGTAAATGTCGTCCCATAAAGGTTTCCTGCCTGGTCAAAGACCACGCCGGCCATCGGTGATGCCCCGTCCGGACCACCTTCGAAAACATACAGGGTTTTGTACGTCCAACTGCCATTTGAACCCGCTGTTAGCTCGAAAACGAATCCGCATCCGTAGCCACCACAGCCAACTCCGGGGCCACCCAACCCAGTGCCATAAAGATTTCCCGCAGAATCGAAAACCAGGCTGCTCTGCGTGGCAGCATTGTACGCATCGAAGTTGTACAGGACACGGTGCGTCCAAGTGTCGTTCTGCTTGGGCGTAAGCTCGAAGACCGTTCCTGCGCCAATATTGGTTTCTCCAGACGTGGTCCCATACAGATTGCCTTGTTGGTCGAAAATTAAACCAGCGAGGGGAAGTGCTCCATCGCTGCCGCCCTCGAAGGTGTGGATAATGGTTTCGGTCCACTTGCCCTCCGCGTTAGGCGTCAACTCGAATACAACGCCCCCGCCATCGCCGCCTTCGCCTGTCCCACCATACTCTGCCGCTCCGAACAAATTGCCCGTGGAGTCGATAACCAAATTTCCAATTGGAGAGGAGCCATCAGGTGGGGGTTGAAAATCGTACAATACGCTCTCCGTCCAACTTCCGCCCTGCCCAGGCGACAACTTGAAAACCGTACCGCAAGCGTTACCGTATTGGCAGACACCCGTGCCGCCCAAAGCTGTCGTACCGTAAAGATTGCCCGCGGCATCGAAAACCAATCCTCCAATAGGCGTACTACCGTCATCGTCACCGCCCTCGAAGCTGTGAATAACGCTCTCCTGCCATTTGCCATTTGCGCGGGGCTCAAGTTTGAATACAGTACCCAACCCGTAGAGTCCGTCGGTCTGCGTAGTACCATAGAGGTTTCCGGCTGGATCCTGGATCAGCTTCGCAGTCGAACCGAAGCCGGGCGGTGAAGGCACAAAGCTGTGCAGTACTTTAATCGCAGCGTGGCTCGTTGCGCTCAGAAACATCAGTACAGCCATGACAGCCAAGACTTTGAAGTGAGCGGCCCGGGGGGCTTCTTCTCGCATATTGCTTGAATCTCCTGCCGGCAGATTCCTCTCGGGGAATAGAGTCTAGCGAGGGCGACTAAATCAATAATCGGCGGAGAGTATACCACTTAATCATGCCCAAGTTGAAATAAAGCTTACCCCCAACTCTTGCGAAATCGTCATTACGCTCATTGAGTATTCCAAGCGCAATGTACGAGTCAATAGTTCACTCTGGCCGGGAATTCTGTATAGACACTTTCTGGGGAATGAATCGTGCCAGCTTCCACTTCGTCAATACTAAAACCTCGCAGACGCTCTTTGTTGGCGTCAATAACTGAGCGGGGAGTCCATTCGCGATACCGACAAATCCGCTACACCATACACAACGCCGAGCAAACCCAATTCTCATGCTGCACACCGGGCCTGTGACGATATGTACCAGAGTTCCAGTCAATAACCGTCCCAACAAACGAACCGGTATTAAATACGGCGCGCCAATTCGTATCACACGGCTTTGGCTACCGAGTTAAGCGGCTTTGGCCTTGCGCTCTTCCAGTAACACGCCCTCAAAACTGATTTGCGCCGCGTGGGTTTCCATGCTGTTCAGCATATCGGTCAGCCCAGCAAGAGCAACTTCCAGACGCTGATTGCCGCGCTTGTACGCCAGTTCACGATTCGTTCACTAAACACCAGCGCTCGGAAGGTCGGCCTTTCGTTGAACGTATCTGTGGCGCGGCGAATCCCTTTTTTCGCAATCGTTCCAGAGCCGCACTGATAGCAGCCGTGGAATGGTGATGGTTAAATGCGGCACTAATTTCTGTCCGAGTCAAGCCGCCGTTCGCCATTTGCAGAATTTGCTCCAGTCGCTGGTCCAGACCAATTGTTGATCGACCGGCAAAAATGTATTTGGCTGAATCAAAGCAAAATTTCCAAACAGCGAGCGCCGCACGCAAGTGCTGCAACTTCACCTGGCCACATTGATCCATAAGCGCATAAATACCGGCCAGTCTAAGCACCTGAGCCTCTGCCCTTGAAGTCGCCGCACCCACCATTCCGGGCACGTCAGCAGTCAGTTCCGGATACTCTTCGCGCCACAGCTCAGCAGCTTTCTCGCTGAACCTCAGTTGTTGAACTCCTTTTGCAAATTCGAGCGCATCTCTTGTGTGGCGGATCAGAGTGTCCAACTGATCCTCCGGTATGGCTCCGCCCAGAGGAAGCAACCGAGCCCGGCGAACGCAAGCCCACAAAAAACGATTTGCAAAGCCGTTGAAAATGTCGGTACGATCCAAGAACCGTGACAGATCGTCCAGTGTCGAGTGAGCAATTATCGAGATGTGTGGACGGGTGGCTCTCAAGGGCAGCCGCCTAGTCCGGACTCCGAGGGTTCCCCCATCCCAGGCTTGCCGCAGGGTCGGGGATAACGAGTTTCCTGTTCGCCCCATCACCCGCAGCAATGCTGCCATCTCGCTTTCGAACGCCAATAACCGCTTATCCAGCTCTCCCGGTTCATCTCCGGTGCCGTCTCGGACTGCCAGAACCAGCCCTTCCCCAGTACGCAATCCTGTCTGGATTCTGTTTTCTGTCCACGCCGTATCGACCTTCCTGTAAATGTCCATGACTAGACCGGCTCCTACACCCTTCCGTGCCTTGGCACTCTGTCCCACTTCCGCGAGAAAGAGGTTAAAAGCATGGCGGTCGGCTGCGACCTTGCTGTGAGGACCCCCGCCTACAGCGTTTCCGAATGCAATTAGGTTCTGAAGAACCAGTCCAGCCGGATCGGCTTCAGTGTGTGGCCCCATGGTACGAACGACCTCACCGGAAATGCCCTGCATCGCATCGGCACCCATGGCGTCAGGCCAACCAGGTGGTGCCGGCGCGGGATTAGGCAGCGATTTCGGCTTTGACTTACCGTTTTCCAAGACTTACCAATGTTTTTCCGAAGCTTGATCTGTCTTGAAAACTACTTTGTGGTAGGCATTTTGGATCGGACGCTAAAGAAGTTTTGATTGGCTCTGTGCGTCCGCTATTCAGGTGGCTCACGGTTCGTTTCAGGCCATGCATCTTTGCGGTAGCGCTCAACAGCATTACGCAACGCATCGGCTAGCAGTGTATAGTTCGCTTCGGGATCCCCTCGAACGGCGGCGACCAAGGGAGCAATGAAAGCGTAGGGTTCATGTTTGGCCGCTTCCAGATCTCTGAGAAGGTCTACAAGGATGGATAAATTTTCACTTCGTCCACCGGTAACCCGTCCGTCTTCTTCGAGTCTTGTCCCTTTTGCCGTACTGCTCGTAATCGCGGATCCTTGTTCCTTAAGCTCATCGGCAAACTCTCTCAGAATCGAAGGTAGCTCATTGAATCTCGGGTCGTGAATCGTTATGCCTCCAATATCCCGCAACTCTCGGATTATTCGTTCCACGGCACCTGCAGCCGACCTCAGTTGGTCGATCACCGTCTCGAATTCTTCTCGAAAGCGACGAGCAAGCCTCAACCCACGTGTAAGCTGCTCGTTCGTTCCCCCACAATACCTAAAAAGGTATTCCGCTATTTCCTCCTGATCTTCTTGACTGAAACCAGCGTTCACCAGGACCTTCCATGCCCTCTTTGCAGCGGGAACCGAATTGATTTTGGGAAGAACAAGCTGTAGCCATCGACCGCTTTGGCCTTCGTTCTCTTTTTCCTCTTTTTTCTCCATACGTAAAATTCTCTTTCTTCTCTTCATTCGCAGCGCATGAATTAATGGTCAGCATAACTATAAATAATGAGAATTAAGAGAAATAGAGAATTAAGTTCTGGATTGACCCAAGGAAGAAAAACTGGGCGCAGCCCAAAAACCTTCAACACCGAGGTGACCGTAAGGGAGCCGATGGCGTTGAAGGTTTTGAATAGAGTATTAAGCTAAGACATTAATTTTAGTTCTGAGAATCAGAAAAGGGAAGAGAAAGAAGCGAAACGTTATCATTCTTCTGGGCGCTAGATGACAGGCTTGATCCACTCCTCGACTCACTCTTGATCGGAACTGAAACAAAATCCCCACCACAGACCTCGCTGCCCCGTACAAATTGATTTTACAGTTCCGGTCTAATGATCTAACCATCGATCTGCTGCATTTCATTGCGGAGGAATTTCCGAAGTGCCCGGAGAAAGATAGGGATGTGCTGATCGGCGCAGTATTCGCTGGAGCAGGGCTCACGCCGATCCCGCAGCATTTACTGCAGAAATATTTTCGCTTTCTGGAAATGCCAGCCCACAATCGAAGAATGGCAAAATTGAAGGAAAATACTTTTTTGAAATATCGACACTCCCCCCAAGTTTACGCACTGGTAGAACTGTCGCTGTATGGGAAGAGCTAGTCTCACTTCTCCGAGAACAAGGTCCATTCCAGCAAGAACCATTTTTTTGGATCGCGCTCGGCGTCGAAGCTGAAACAAACCGTCTGAACACTGAAGCCTTGTCTGCGTGGCCAACACAATCAATCTCGGAACCATTCGACTTAATGATCTATCATTACCAACCAAGAGACGCCCCTGCCCTTCAATCGAAGCTTTCGGTGATGACAAGCAACAACCTCTTAAGTAATTATCCAACAGATGTCACCATCGATTCCCGATACGATCTCAAACGCTGGCGTATGGAACCAGCTTCGGATAGCTACCGAGCACGCCAAGGCTGGATTCGTATTCGAACAAATGGCAAATGGGATTTGGACCTTAGCGTCAACGTGAAAAGTTCTTTGGCACCAGGATTGTTTAAGTCACTGGTAGCTGGCGTATTGATCGCAGTTCCCCCCATTTTCAGTGTCGTAACACAAAAAGATGCCACCTTCAATGTTCAGTTGTCCGTCGCACTCATATCACTTGTTTCCGGGATACTGGCGGCTGCTGGTGTCGTATTTGGATTGGATACCTTTTCATAGGCGTCCTGCAATTGCGGCTGGAAAACAGACTGACACAGTCCCCGCCTCCGTTTGCCGAGGTGTAGCAAAATCCCCTCCGTGCGTATAACCCCCAAAAGCCAGCGATGGGGTTAGAGAGAGGAAGTGAGTTACTTCCCCACTCCGAGAGGCCTGTTTGCATTACATAATGAGCTGAAAAAGGTTGCTTCGAGGACCGGAACTTGGTGTATGATCTGGCGGTTTGTGGGCTTTAAAACTAAACTTTGCTGCAATTTGTGTCCCGGCCCAGAAGTTGGCAACCTTCCTGCTTCTCCGCCCAAACTTTCGCCAGAGGTCGCACCATGCGAGTGAAAGAATGGCTGTCATGCTTCCGTTATCTCCTAACCTTACTCGTGGCTTTGCTCTCCGTGAGCTTCGCTGCAGCCTCAACCGAAACCATCCTCCACAGCTTCGTTTCCCTCCCGTATGGCGCGAATCCCCAGGCGAATCTAATCGCAGACGCGTCGGGAAATTTCTACGGAACGACTTTCAGCGGCGGAAGGTATGGATCCACCGTCGAACTCGGTTACGGCACGGTGTTCAAACTTGCACCCGCTTCAGGGGGTAAGTGGAAGGAAACCGTTCTGTACAACTTTACCGGTGGCAGCGATGGCGGTTATCCGGCAGGCGGCTTGATCTTGGACGGTGCGGGCAATTTATACGGCACTACAGAAGAAGGGGGAAGTTTCAGTCATGAACCGTGTACGTATAGTGGTTGCGGCGTCGTGTTCAAGCTCACTCCTGTCGGGAAAGGCAAGTGGACGGAAACCGTGTTGTACAGCTTTCAGGGAACTGACGACGGATATGTACCTGTCGCCGGACTGGTTTTCGACGATGCTGGCAATCTTTTTGGCACAACCTACTACGGTGGCCCAGGCGGCTGGGGCACGGTTTTTGAGCTTACACCTGGTGCCAAGGGAGGTTGGACCGAGACAACGCTTTATAGCTTCACCGACGGCGCGGACGGGGCCAACCCGTCGGACAGCCTCACCCTCGATTCCTCTGGTGCTGTATATGGGACCACCCAATATGGTGGGGACCTGAACTGCCCGGGAGGCGACCGGGTTTACGGCTGCGGAACGGTTTTCCAGTTGACAAAGAATTCCGACAATACCTGGACCGAGGCCGTTTTGTACAGTTTTACCGACAGCGACGACGGCGGCTATCCGCTCGGCAATGTTATTTTTGACTCGGCGGGTACGCTTTACGGCACGACTCCCAGTGGCGGCGCTGGGAGTGGCGGCACCGTGTTCAGTCTGACCCCCAACGCGAGTAGCTGGAATCTCTCGACCATCTACAATTTCAAGCGCTCCCCTGATGGAAGAGGCCCCAGCGCTGGTTTGATCTTTGGAAAGAACGGTCAACTTTATGGCACAACGCTGGGAGGCGGCACGACTGGTTGCAACGCAGAAGGCTGTGGAACTGTGTTTGAACTCACACAGCACAAGCCCGGCCACTGGACGGAAAGAGTTATCCATCGGTTTCAGAACGGGTCTTTGAGCGACGGAACGCAGCCTGCAGCCAGCCTTTTAATAGATCAAGAAGGCCATCTTTACGGCACAACCGCGTATGGAGGCATTCCGTACAGTTACTGTGGCGCTGGTTACGGGACACCTGAGAGCTGTGGCACAGTCTTCCAACTGAAAGCCGCTTCGGGAGGCCGGTGGATTGAAAATGTAATCTATCGCTTTCCACCTGGGCCCGAAGGCATCGGACCTGCGGCGGGTGTCATTTCGGATGGTTCCGGAAACCTGTACAGCACCACATATGACGGTGGTATAGGCCCGTGCCACGGAAGCTCAACGCCCGAATCCGGGTGTGGCACGGTTTTCGAGTTGACGCCTAACGCGAGTGGAGGTTGGAGGCAGCTAACTTTACACAAGTTCAGCGGTATCTTTGACGGGGCTGGACCCGAGGGAAATTTGATCCCTGACGCGTCAGGCAACCTCTACGGCACCACGTCATACGGGGGCAGCACTCAGTGTATCCCGTACGCTGGCTGCGGTGGTACTGTGTTTGAGCTAAGCCCAACTCAGCATGGCTGGAAGGAGACCGTGCTCTATACGTTTCCTTACGGTAGACTACGCGGCAGTTCGCCTCAGTCAGGCCTCAGCATGGACCCGAATGGCAATCTTTATGGGACCACGTATTACGGCGGAGGGGTTTCCTGCCAGCGTGGATGCGGTACGGTGTTTGAACTCTCTCGGGATGGAGGTGGCAAATGGAAGGAAGAAGTGCTGCACTCGTTTCGGGGAGGGAGCGACGGCGCCAATCCCCAAGGGACATTAGTCTTTGATGACAGGGGTTCCATTTATGGCACAACCTGCGCTGGTGGAAGCGACAACCTGGGGACAGTCTTCCAACTCACTCCAGGCCTGGGCGGAAACTGGAACGAACACTTGCTGCATACCTTCCAAGGCGGCTCCGGGGATGGGTATTGTGCGGTCGGAGGGGTGATCTTTGATGCGAATGGCAACTTGTACGGTGCTACGCTCGGTGGCGGAGACGGGAGTGGCGGAGGCATAGTGTTCGAGCTCACACCCACAGGCGGGGCGGTATGGAAGGAGACGATACTCTGGAACTTTCAAGGCATGGCAGGACCAACTCTGAATAGCGGTCTGACCATGGACGAGTTGGGCAACTTGTATGGTACCGCTTTCGCGACGAATTACAACTACGGAGGCTATATCTTCGAACTCTCACCCGGCTCAAGTGGTTGGACGGAGCACACATTGTACAGTTTTGGCGGCTGGCCAGACGGGAGTTACCCGATGGGGCCAATCATATTTGATGCGGCAGGCAATCTCTACGGAACGACAGGAGGAGGCGGTACCGATGTTGACGGGACCGTCTTTCGGCTTTCCCTGGGTGGCTCGATGAAACGCGGCTGGAGAAACCCGTGATAGGTCTGATGTTCAGAGACTTATTTTCCTGGGTTCGTCCCCGGTGCGCTGCGGTAGTATCCTCGAACGTAAGTTCCGTCTTTACGATAGTATCCGTTTACATGAACGGTCTTAGGTACGCCATTAGCATTGGGGTCGCCATAGCACAAGCCATTCTCTGCACATAGGCCTGTTCCAGAGGTGGAAGGAGGCGGGGACGCGGTTCTGCTGGCATCCGGCCCAGAAGTTCGGTTGTCTGAATTCAATCCCGATAGACCAGGAAGGGCTAGAGCCAGACATCGCCCTTAGCTGTTTCTGCAGACAGGCATGATAGGCTGCAGGTCCGTCGCCCTTGGCGATCACGCACGCTAAGTCGATGGAATTTCTGTCGTCTGAATTCAATCCCGATAAGTTGGGTTGTTGGGTCTGCGCAATGAGCCCACAGGCCACCAGACAGAAAACTATTAAGGCTGTCACACAAAGACGCGGGCGCGACTCCATAATTCTTCTCCGAAAAGAAATAGCCTTTGATCAGGCAGGCAGAGGGAGGAGCACTGAGTATACGCCAAAAAAGCTAAGAGATTTTGCAAGTGGTTGAACGAACATCTTTTCACCAGCACCCAAAACAGTTGGTGCAGATCGTCATTACCAACTATTGGCGCAGCGTGGGGGCTGGGGAACTAACTCACTTCCTCTCTCTAACCCCCAAAAGCCAGTGATACTTTATATCTTCGAACCTAGACTGGCGGTTGGCTGTTTACTCCTCAAGAAAGGGTCTGTTTTTCGGCGTCTGGAAGCTATTGATATGCAGGGAGCGGAAATCGCCGATTTGCCCCTCCTGAAAGGAATACCTTCTTGGAGCCCCAATGCTCAACTTATGAATGGCCGTTACACCCATGACCCGGTCAGTAAGTGTAATCGAGATGTTACAACAGCTATAGCCGATTACGGCTTGATCTCAAAGACAGATCCGAATGACGTGCTGCCGATTCCGTACGTCGTTCCATAGAGATTCCCTACAGCGTCGAAGATCAGGCGATCCACGGGAAACGCCCCTGGATTTCCACCGAAGTAGTGCAGCACTGTACCCTTCCAGTTTCCCGAACTTGGTGCCAACCTGAAGACGGCGCCACACCCAACGTCTAAGCAGCGACTCGGACTGCCACCATCTTCCGTTGTGCCGTAGAGATTTCCAGCTTCGTCGAAAATTACGCCCGCATAGGGATTAGCTCCGTCCTCGCCGTTGAACCGGTGCAGAACCTGCTCCGACCAGTGTCCGTCTGATTTCGGCATTAGTTTAAAGACGGTTCCACCATGACCGGCGTCGCCCCTATTACTCGTCGTACCATAGAGGCTCCCAGCCTTGTCGAAAATTACCTCGGCCAACGGGGTGCCTCCATCCGCGTGCGTGAAACTGTGGAGTACGCTCTCCGTCCAGGTCCCATTCCGGTTGGGCGCCAGTTTGAAGACCACGCCGCAACATAATCTGGGACCGCCACTGTGCTCCGTCGTACCGCCACTGTGCTCCGTCGTACCGTAGAGGTTTCCTGCCTGATCGAAAATCAGACTTGCCGTCGGGTGGATTCCATCAGAGCAGTCTTCAAGTGAGCAGAAGCGATAAAGGACGCTCTCGGTCCATTTCCCGCTGGATTCGTGCGTCAGTTCAAATACGGTTCCAACATCGTTAGAGCCGCCAACGTACGTCGTACCGTAGAGGTTTCCTGCTTGGTCGAAGATCAAACCAGCGTCAGGGGCGCTGCCGTCTGGCCCAGCAAAGCTATGAAGCTTGTTCTCGGTCCAGCTTCCGGTGGAGAGCGGAGTTAGCTGGAATACTGTGCCATTGGAGTAATCACCGCCTCCGCTGGTAGTACCGTACAGATTCCCTGCGGCGTCAAAGATGAGGCCGCTTTCCGGGAAATATCCGTCTGGGTCGCCTTTAAAGGCATAGAGGACGCTCTCTGCCCAACTCCCATCCGAATCTGGCGCGAGTTTAAAGACGGTTCCGTACCCATACGCGCCGCCAAACGTTGTTGTGCCGTAGAGATTCCCCGCACTGTCGAAGATTACACCTGCCGTAGGGGAGCTTCCGTCCGTGCCACCTGTGAACTTGTAGAGTGTCTTGTACTCGCTCTGCGCCCACGCACCCGAGGACAATGCCAAAGTGATCGTAATGATGACGCTCAGAATCATGCGCAGAGTTCTAAGGGTCTGATTGGCCAACGTAAATTCCTCCTACGCGCCGGTGCCGCAAAGCCATTGAGAAACGCAGCAATATCTTGCTGACCGTCCAACATTCTACACCCGACCGTCGTCGGACTGTCGAATGGTGCTATCAGGCGTGGGTGTTGAAAAAGTCACGTCGATTAGCGGGATGAGATTCGGCAGAAGCATGTTAGAAGGAAGTGATCTTACCCATGCTCTGTTGGATTCTCATCATCGGAGGCCTGCTGATCATGATGGGGCAACACGACCGCTCCGAAGCGCTGTTTTATTACTTCCGACTGGACGATCAGGTTCCAGAGACGCACCTGCTGCGACTCATCGATAAGCACATCAGCTTTGCCTTCGTGCGGGAAACGCTGAAACCGAGTTACCGCGAGACGGGCCGACCGTCCATCGATCCCGAACTTTTGCTGCGCATCCTGCTGATTGGTTATTTGTATGGCATCACCAGTGAACGCAAACTGGTGGAGGAACTGCGCATGCATCTGGCGTGGCGCTGGTTCACGGGCTTGGGTTTCGATCAGGAGATTCCGCATCACTCCACGTTCTCCAAAAATCGGCATGGACGGTTTCAGGAATCGAAGCTGTTTGAGGGGTTGTTTGAGCAGATCGTGAAGCAGTGTGTGGAAGTGGGATTGGCGCGGGGCAAGCATCTGTCGGTCGATGGCAGTTTCGTAGAGGCGAATGCGGCGAAGGAGAGCCGGATTCCACGCGAGCAGTTAGCGGAAGCGGCCCAAGTTCATCACAGCGTGCGGCAGTATCTGCGGGAAGTGGAAGAGCAGAATCCGGTGGAGGAGCCAGTGCATGAACAGGACCAGGTTTCAACCACCGATCCCGACTCTACCTACGCCACCAAGGGCGGCACACCGGCGCGGCTGGGATACTACGACAACTATCTGGTGGACAATCACAGCTGCGTGATCGTGGGCGTGCAAGCCACGGCAGCACGGATGAGTCAGGAAACAGTGGCCGCGCAAGACATGCTCACACGGTTCACTCAATGGCAAGGACGAGAGCCCGAGTCGGTCGTGGCCGATACGACGTACGGGAACGGCGAGTTCTTGCAATGGCTCGCCGATCGCAGCATCACTCCCTACATGCGGACCCGTGACAGTATCCACCGCAAGAGGAGCCCATTCTTTGGCCCCGAGCGTTTCACGTACGAACCGGAAAACAATCGCTATATCTGTCCTGCTGGCCAGTTCCTCAACTACGGTGGCCGAGTTTATCGCAATCGAGCCTTCAACTACATCGGGACACGAAAAAAGTGTGGCCCGTGCTCGCTCCGGCCACAATGCACCAGTGCTGCCTTCCGGGGCCTTATCATCCACCAGAACGAACCAGCCCGACAACGTGCGCGGGAGTTGGTCAACACCGAAGAGTTCGCCAAAGCCCAGCGGCAAAGAAAGAAGGTGGAAGCCTTGTTCGCTGGAACTGAAGAATCAGATCGGATTGCGGCGCTTGCGTCTGCGGAGACTCAGGTTCGTGCGCGAGCAGTTCTTCCTGGCAGCGGTAGCTCAGAACATCAAGCGACTGGTGCGCTTCCTCAGTCAGCCGACAACACCGGTTCTGCCGGCCACCACTTAATCGAACGGAAACACGAAAACCGGCGATGGCATGCTCGCAGATGAAAAAGCTGTGCTGTTGAGGGACTTTTTCAACACCCACGCCTGTTATCAGAAGTTACCGCTCAACCACCACACGGCATAATGCAAGAAGAGACCGCCCAGACGTATCAGGCGGCCTCTGTTCTTTGATTCTCCGAAACGCTCGGAGCACGACCTCGGTCACCCGAAGACCGCCTTGCTCACGCAGTCGGAACTAAGGTGAAAGCGCGGTCAATCCGTCTGACGCTCATAAGCGCCCATGTCGCAGCGCTTGTCTTTCTTATCTTTGCCGGGACGCGGGTAGCCGCGTTGATCGGTGGTCAGTTTATGGCCCTCGCCGTCGGTACAGCCGCTCGGATTACCCTTGTCAACCGTCGGGCTCTTCAACAGTTCAGGGAAAGTCTGGGTAGGGCCGCCGTAGTAACCCAACGTGCCGAGCTTGGGTTCCTTGTCGTTTTTATCGCCCTTGCCGGTGAAATTGCAACTGCCATCGCTGCTCAGGTTGTAGCCCGATGAGCTCACGGTGCCGTAGCAGTTTGCGCCGGAGTTGGCCAGAATAGTGTTTTGGAAGGTCGTCGTGCCCCCGTCGCCATAGACGCCGCCGCCGTCCCCACCGGTTGCGCTATTCCCCGTTATGGTGCTGCTGCTGATCGTCGTCGTGCCCCCGTCGCTAAAGATGCCGCCGACGTACCCATCGGTTGCGCTATTCCCCGTTATGGTGCTGTTGGTGAACGTCGCCGTGCCGCCGAAGTTAAAGATGCCACCGGCGTACGCACCGGCTGCGCTATTCCCCGTTATGGTGCTGTTGGTGAACGTCGCCGTGCCGCCGTAGTTAAAGATGCCACCGACGTACCCACCGGCTCCGTCATTCCCCGTTATGGTGCAGTTGTTGACTGTCAGCGTGCCCTCGTTTTCGATGCCGCCGACGTACCCACCGGCTGCACTGCCATTTTCAATAGTCAACCCTGACAAAGAAACAACAACGCCCTTCGAAATTGTGAAGACCGTTTTGGATTGATTGCCATCAACAATGGTCGTGCGGGCATTGGCACCGAGAATATTCAGGCTGATGCCGATGTCAAGATTCTCCTTGTAGGTAGACGCAGCCACCTTGACCGTGTCCGCCGACGAAGCCAGCGAGATGGCATGCCCAATGGTCTTGCAAGCATGCTGGGCTGATTTGCAGTTGTTGCTGTCACTCCCTTTCGCGCCATTGACGTACAAAGTGCTGGCATGCGCGGCCGGAGCAAAAGCCAGCATCAAAACTAGAAGCGGCAGACTGCTAAATACCATTCTCTGCCTCATTGCGTCCTCCTATCGGAGCATCGAACTGAAGTGCAAACAAGATCGCCAAAGCAAAACAAGCATGTGACGGGTCTCCTACGCATAATTGAGCCTCCTTAGCTCTTTCTGTTCTTGCATGACCTGGGTGCCCCATCGATAAGAGCGAAGGCTCTGTCAAGGACAGACCTCTCCCTCGGCGTTTTAGCACCGTTGTTTTTGCCAGAGAGGTTGAGGACCAAGGCTCTGGAAATCTCACGCTAATCACTTCTCGGTGAAACGTCGTTCCACCAACCATCGATTCGGCCACAACTTCAGCCATGATTCTTCTATGCGAACATCCCGCCCCGTGCGGGATGCGAGAGCGCCCAATCAATTCCTACGGTCTAGCTTGCGCCGACCAGGGGCACCCGCGGGCTGCTCTCGATGCGAACGATCTCTGGATACCCGGTCTGGGTGCGCAGCATCCAGTAGAGTCGTACCGCCAACTTGCGCGCCGCTGCCACCTTGGCCACGCCCTTTGGCTTCTGATGACAGCGATGCAAATACTGCTTACGAAATCCGGGATCTAAACGCACCGTCGTCTGCACCGCTTCTACCAACAACATGCGCAGCATGCGATTGCCCTGCTTGGTGATCGCGCCCAGCTTCTGCCGTCCGCCCGAAGAATGCTCGCGCGGAATCAGCCCCAGATAACTGGCTACTTGCTTGCCACGCGGAAATCGGCTCACGTCTCCCATGGTCAAAACGTAAGCCATCGCGGTAATCGGCCCCACTCCGGGCTGCGATTGAAGAAGAAGCGCCATTTTGTCTCTCAGAGCTTCTGCTTTTACCGCCGCGTCCAGCGGCTCGATCTGCTGGTCCAGTACGGACAGCAGCCGCAACAGGTCGTCGCGTCGACGCGCTGCCCAGGGCCGTAGCGGGAGCTCACGCAACAACTTCTGTCCCGCCTGACTCCACAGCTTGCGTTTGCGCTGCACGCCCTGGTTCAGACAAAGATGTTGCAGTTCGTTCTTCACCCGCGTGCGTATGATCACCAGTTTGTGGCGATGCAACAGCAACTGTCGCAGATCGCGCACCTCGCTCGACGGCATCCAGATGCGCGGAAAGCGGCCCTCCACCAGCAGTTTCATGATGTGCGCCGCATCCCGCTTGTCGGTCTTCTGCTGCCGCACGTAGCTGGCCCGGATCTGCGCCGCATCGCCCACCCACAACTCGTGCCCGATCTCGGCCAGCAAATCTACCAGCCAGTGACAGTTGCCCGTCGCTTCCATCCCGATCAACGCCGGCGCCGGCACTTGCCGGTAAAAACGCTCGGCGTCGCCCTCGGCATGGACCAACTTGTGTTCGCCGGTTTCTCCCGTCTCTGTGTCCAGCCAACAAACTTGCTGCCAGCTGGGATGAAAATCACATCCTATAATCATCATTGCGAAGGCTCCTTCCTTTCCGAGAAGCCTTTAGTCCTCAAACCAAGACTACCCGGTCTGACCGAGCCTTCGCTCTTATCCCATCAATGATTCCGCTGCGGGGATATGCGGTTTCCGATTCTCTTCTGAGTGGCAGCGGAATACTGTGCCGTATTGACCAGTTCCTGCCGAATCTTTCGCCGCCGCATTGTGGCCGTCGAGTTAGTCCATTGTGTGGATCACAAATGTGTGGATCACAAACTAGAGCAGGCAATTCACGTCCGCCTCAATCAAGTACATCGCGCAGTTCCCTTGGCGCGGCAGCAATCGTCTCAAGTGGTGATAAATCCCGATAGCGCTCAAAATCCCGGTCTCAGGGTCAAAACGTGTAAAGGCCTGGTTACGTCAGTCGACCGGGTGCATAATCTTTGGACACACCAAACAGCAACGCGGTCGCGGCTTCAGCAGTAGAGGCGTTGTGCTTGTGTTCTCGTTGTGTGCATTGGCATTTGCGAATGTGAAGCGGTTCCGTCGTTACCTTCGCCAACCGTTCGTAGTCTCAAAGTCTCGAGCTAGTTTTCTGACAATCGTTCCATCCGCGAGGTCCAGAAGTCGCAGTTCCTTTTGTATCCGCAGTTCACACGTTGATACCCAATAGCCGAACACATTCACGTTACACGTAACCATCGGCGATGGAAGCCGGTCGAAGGGTAAGAATTTCTCCATTCTCCGAGCGTCATTCCGTACTTAGCGTAAGATTGAACCGGCAGGATTCGGTCTCTCTCTTTTGTGCAGCAGAAAAATGAACTGGTTTATTATTTCAGTTGTCCGCATCGCCTTCATCGTTGTTCATGGGGCCTATAACCGTAACAAACCTGCAAGAGAGCTACGTCGAAGTTCCGCAAACGCCCGTTCCCCAAGCACGGCCTCCCTGTACGCGCCTCATCTCCTAGAGCCAAAGCTACCGCCTAAAAATGATGGGTGGTTTTGGGGGCTACTGTTGACTCTGATTGTGTGCTTTCTGCTCTGGCTTCTCTTCTATTAGGAGAACCAATGGATTTGTTCTGGATTGTTCTCATAGGCCTAGGCGTTTTTGCAAAACTGTATTTCGGACTACAGCGATATTGCGAGCGCAATCCCTCACTACCCAACAAACTAGAAGGGAAGAGAGATGGCTCGTTTTGGGGCGTCCTGATTACCGTCATGGTGGTTCTCTTCCTGTGGTTTATTTTCGGATGACAAACCCCCGGACAGCCTAGAGGTCCTACCTCAACTGAGCGCGACGGAAAGGTGCTAGAAGGGACTGTTCAAATACTTCATTCTTACACCAATTGTCAGTGACCGAGATCAAGTCTCTAGTCTCTCAGCTCGGTTCTCGGGATATAAAGGAATCAGAACGACAGGTTTGGCTCTTTTGTTGCTGCCGGAGATGTAAGCCTTGCTACCATCCACTGCGTCGTTTCAAAATCTTGCGCCAGTTTTCTGACACTTGTTCCGTTTGATCGCAACTCCTGCATCTGTTGAATATCTATGGGCTGGAATCGACGAAGAGCGGGTCTCCCACAATGTTTTCCAGTCCTTCGAGCCTGCGCCATCCCTGCCTTTACTCGTTCCCGTAGCAATTCCCGTTCAAATTCCGCGACTGCTCCCAAAATTTGGAACGTCAATCTTCCTGCTGGCAGAGTTGTATCGATGTTTTGACGGAGAGCAATTAAATCCACCCCCAGAGATCGACACTCCTCACTGATGGCCAGCAATTGTTTCAACGATCGCGCCAACCGGTCCAGCTTCCATACGACCACTACATCGAATTTCCTTCTCCGCATATCACTCAGCATCGCGTTTAACGCAGGTCTATCGTTCTTCGCTCCACTCTGAGCCTTGTCCTGATAAACGACGCATTCCCAACCGCGACTCTGGACATATTGCTGCAACTCAGTTTCCTGTAGACCCGTATCCTGATCACTGGTCGAGACCCGGACGTAAATTGCTGCCCGTTTTTCCCTCATGGTCGTTCATCCTTTCCGCTTCCGTTTGGCCCATCGTGCCTTGGCAGCTTTCCGCGCGATCTCCTTCCGTCGTCTGGCCGAAATTGTTTTGATTCGCACCTTCGCTGATTTGCGACCCATCGCGGCAAAGTATTCTGATAGCTTTCTGTCGATCATTATCCGCATTGTATACGCAGCTGTTGAGCATGTAAAAGCAGTGGTTAGGCGCTGGACGCAGAATAGACCAAGACAGAAGGAAACGAAATCAACCGTGAGTCAGAGTCCCTATTTAAATCGACGTGGCGCGGTCTAGCGTGACCGTGGTGAGGACTTTTGGACCCGAGTGAGGGTTAGGTCCCCTCCTCAATTACCGAACTTCCAGCCCCTATCATGTGGAGTTCTCCCTGATCCCCGACTATGACTTGTTGTTTGTGATTTATTTCGGGACAAGTTACTTACTCTCGACCCGGAAAACGCCATGATCAGCAGGTTGGCAGCGTGGGTGTACTATCAACGTAGGGCCATTAGTTCGCAGTAGCGCCGGTTCATCCGAACAATTCCCGCTGGAGAGTGTTCTCCTGTACGTTGGCCCGGTCATTCGAATTGAACACTCTGCGAGTTCTTCGGAACTTTAAGACGGGTTTCGGCGAAATGTATGGTCCACTCCCAGTTTGGATCAATGTTGCCCGCTTGCTCGGCATCACTCCACCCAACAGCCGCGAGATGTTCATGAGCGAGCGGCTTCCGCAAACAAGGCAATGGTCGTGGGGGCTGTCGCTGACGACATCGCAGTCGGCACACAATACAGCATTCTGCAAGCAAATTGAATTCAAGGGTTGATCTTTTTCAGCGCGAAAACTGACCACGGAATCTTCCACAGTGACCCCACGGACTCGAAATCAATTGTACTGAGTCTGCAATCCCGCACAAGGAAAAACGACATGTACACCGAGCATCGAAACTACGCTCCAATATCCAAATGTAGCCCCCTTCTTGCTCTTCGGAAATCACGAATGTTTCTGCTGCCCTAAGGTGGCCCGATTGAGGATTCCCAAGGCCAAAAGCAGATTGAAAGGCATCGTTTACCGTCGAAAGCCCATTGGAGGGAGGGAGTCGTACATAGTTTTACAGGTTTCCTGACAAGTCGAAGCTAACATTTCGGGAAGGCTCCCTCTCTCCACCTTTATGGCACTAGCATGGGAGTAGGTAATCTGAGTCGGTGTGACCGTACCGGCTGTGGCGTTGTTTCCAAGTTAGGCCCGAACTCGAACGGCGGAAGGAAGGAGACAGTCCTACACGACTTCTTCGGCGATCCGGGAACTAGTCCAGCGACCGGCGTAATCCTCGATGCGTCGGGAAATCTCTATGGGACGAGCTAGGGCGACGGCGTCACCACATTCGGTTCGATGTTCGAGATCACGCCGCAATGAGCTTCTCCGTGGCTGGGTGCAACGTGGTATCGCCCAAGTCTTCTTCCCAGCTGCGGGAGATTCGTCTAGTCTACGGCTTGACCTCAAAGACGACGCCTGCACCGCTACCTCCGCTACTGGCTGTGCCGTAGAGGTTGCCCACCGAATCGAGCATCACGCCGGCGAATGGTTCGCCTCCCTCACCGCCTCCGGTGAAGCGGCGTAAGATATTCTCCTCCCACCCTCCGCTGTTTGGCCTCAGCGCAAAAACTGTTCCGCAGCCATTACCATAACCACAACCACCGCCGTTGGTACCGCCGATTGTAGTCGTGCCGTACAGGTTTCCAGCATTGTCGAAGACGACGCCAGCCTGAGGGTAAGCGCCATCGCCGTTGACGCCGATGAACTGATGAATCACGTTTTCGTTCCACGATCCACCCGCCCCTGCGGAGAGTTGGAACACGACACCTCCCTCGTATTCCCCGCCTTGGTACGT
>Ga0207066_1111_pt1 | contig 21554 bp, 16 predicted proteins | sample Alteio_BWMinCont_24_FD_153490 | JGI IMG/M metagenome (GOLD analysis project Ga0207066, IMG submission 153490) | Enriched cells from forest soil in Barre Woods Harvard Forest LTER site, Petersham, Massachusetts, United States -... | ecosystem: Environmental > Terrestrial > Soil > Temperate forest >...
CAACGAAGCCGAAATGTCCGATAGAGCTTCAGTGGGCTAGCAAGGGGCAACCTCACTCGTCAGGCGCCGCCAATACAGCCGAAATTTACGAAATCAGCGCCAACCGCCGATAGACTCCGTGAGGGAACAACGGAGGTCGGCGAGACAAGGTGAAGAACGTTCAACAAAGCATCTGGCCTGTCTCCGTTTTCGGGCTGGGCTTTCTGCTGCTGGTGATCGGCCTGTCCGGTGTGGCGAACATTCAGGAGACGCGGCGCATCAACGAGCAGATCCTGGCCGTCGAGGATAACTATCGTCAGGTAGAAAAGCTGATCGAGGCGATTCAGTCGGACGTTTCTCGCGTCGCTGTTCTTCGGCGGGACCGGCTGCTCGATGAAGACGGATCGACTGCGGAGTACCCTCCCCAGCTAGCCGCCCTGCGTTCCAAGATTGAGGCATACCTAGCCCAACTTCGGATCTTACGATTACAGCAAAACGGTGAGGCGTTCGAGCGCGTGGAAACCGCGCTGCGGGCTTATCTGAATACGGCGGCTGCAGAATTTCAGGAGGATCCCACTCCAAGAACAAGGTCGGCCTTGGTCCAAAACGGGTTTGAATCGCAGAACATAACCATCCTCGCGATTGCCGAGGAGCTTGGAAAATTGAACGAAGCGAATTTCAGTATGCGCCGGCAGGCTTTGAATGCGTCTGTCAAGTTCTTACAAAGAGACATCTGGGAAACAATATTGACAGCGCTGATCCTCGGTACGGTCATCGCCGGCGCAAGCGTTTTTCGGATTTCCACCCTCGAACAGCAATCGGCGGGACAGCAGAAAGCGACGGAGCAAGCCGAGCGGCGTTTACGGCACCTTTCCCAGCAGCTAGTGTCCTCGCAGGAGCAGGAACGCAAGGCCCTGTCGCGTGAACTGCACGATGAGATCGGACAGCTGCTCACGGCTTTGAGGATGGAACTCGGCAATCTGGAGCGAGCGCGCGTCGCGGCCGGCGGGGAGGCGGATCCGCATCTGGAACAGGCCAAGAAGCTGGCGGAGAGCACGCTTCGAACTACACGGGACATCGCTATGGGCCTGCGGCCCGCCATGCTGGACATCCTGGGTCTGGGACCGGCGTTAGAGTGGCAGGCCCGCGAATTCACACGCCGGTACCGCATCCCCATTCAGCTCGAAATCGAGGGAGACATCAAGGACGTTCCGGATCCCCATCGGACCTACCTCTATCGCATCGTGCAGGAGGGACTTACGAATTGCGCGCGGCACGCTCAAGCCAAGAATATTCGCGTCTCTCTTGAAGATGCCAACGGTCAACTCACCGCTTGCGTGGAAGACGATGGTGTGGGATTCGATCAGCACGGCGGCGTGGTCCAGGGTTTGGGCTTATTGGGCATGGCCGAGCGAGTTCGCGAACTGTGCGGCAACCTTTCCATTCAGTCGGAACCGGGCAAAGGGACACGTATTGCCGTCACACTACCCTTGAACCAGGAACCGGACGCAGCGCCCAGCGCTATCTTGTCAAGCTAGCCGAGGTTTTCAACGCGGAGTATACGGCGCGAGCCTTTTCGGTAGAGGGCCCGTCGGATGCATCGTAGAAAGCGAGAATATTCGCTCGCAGCGGGTTGGATATCTTGTCGGGCGCGTCAGCCAGTTTTTCGAGCAGCTTCTCATAGGTTTCGTCCGCAAGGCGGTATTCACCGGCATGCGTGGGCCGCCCGGTATCGAAGTCTTGATCGGCGAGCTGAAGCCGATTTGCGCCGGCATCTTGGAGCAGTTCACGGTAACGCCGGATGGTTTCATCCAGGCTGGTCAGAAACAGTTTCTCCGCCGCGGGAGGCGGCACCTTGAACGCCAACGCTCTGAAGGGGCCGATCTTGGGAATAATGCGGAAAACCCAAGCCAGGAACCGTGCCCCCGGGCCCGGCCTTTCATATTTCTTATCCCATTCGCGATGGTAGCTGGAGCGGGATAGGCGGTAGATAAACTTGCTGCGCGTGACGCCGGATTGCAGTTGTTCGATGTCCTTCTTTTTGGCCGACCAGGCCGCCTTCGTCATTTCCGGAATGACTTGGCTGACCGCATACCGATAAGTTCCAAGGGCTAAGTCCAAATCGCGGAATTGGCCCGCGAGTGGAAGTGAATAGGTGTCTTCGAAGGCACGCTCGAGAACAGGTTTGGCCACATTAAAGCCAATGAAGTCATGGTATTCTTCCGAAGCATATTGACCGCGAGCGACCTGGATTACATCGAAGCCGAACTCAGTCTTGAGGTGGGCCTTCGGATCGTCTTCATAGGTCACTTCGGGCCCGTACTTCTGCTGGAGCTTGGGGTAAACCATGGGGACTGTACGATTGATCGCGATTGGATGGCCGAGGTTGTCGGCCGCATAGTGAGCCAGCGCTCCGAGTGCGAAGGCGTATTCGTTAAGATCGTGCGCCTCCTGAAGCAATGCCACGATAAAGTCACCGCTGCGCGTGTAGTGCGCCAGGTCGCTGAAAAATTTGCTGCCGAACGGATAATAGCCCATGTCTTGAACAATGGCCCCACCGTAAGCGTAAGCATGCGCTTCGCGCAGTTGCTCTTCGGTAGCGTCGGGAAAGCGTTTCAGCAGTATCGGTCTTAGCTCACGTGGCCAGCTCGTGTCGATGATGGCTTCATGAGTCAGAACCGAATATGCCTCGGCTGGTTTGGTCATCCAAAGGCACAAGAAGCCCAACAAGAGAGCGGATCTCACGCTACTTGTGACCCTGAATACCTGGAAGAAGTTTCAGCCCTACTGGATTATACGTTTGCGGACCGCATAAAGAACGATATCGGCCGTGCTGTGGAGGTTTAGCTTCTGCATCAGCCGGCTGCGGTGGGTCTCTACTGTGTATAGACTTACATTGAGAAGGCTGGCAGCTTCCTTATTGGATTTGCCTTCGGCTAGGAGTTGGAGAACCTCTTTTTCGCGATCCGTCAACAGGTCATACGAATCTTCCAGACCCTCGCTCTGCATCTGTCGCATGTAGTCTTCTAAAAGCGTCTGGGTGATGGTCGGGCTAAAGAAGAGTTTCTTGCTGGCGACGGCCTTCACGGCAAGCAGCAGATCCGCTTCGGCACAATCTTTGAGCAAATACCCTTGGGCGCCGGCCGCTAAAGCTCGCACCAGGAACGTTTCATCGCAGTGCATGCTCAGCATGACGATACCTATGCCCGGATAGCGCTTGACGATTTGCGAAGCAGCGTCGATTCCGTTCAGTTGCGGCATGGTGATGTCCATCACTACAACATCGGGCTGAAGCTGTTCGCTCATCCGGACGGCTTCACGCCCATCGGCGGCTTCGCCGACGACTTCTATCCCGGGGTCGGTTTGCAGAAGGAACCGGAGGCCTTTTCGGACCACGCCATGATCGTCGGCCACGAGGACTTTGGTGTTGATGGACATGAGTAATGCCTATCCCAGTTATCGGTCGGAGAAACCTGTAACTTGATGCGGAGGCGCCGCATCTATGGCGTAGGCGGCGGCAGAGCCTCCTAAAATATTGATCCTGCGTAGTTTATCTCACGGGTAAGAATTTTGGAGGAAAAGAGAGTTGGCCCTTGCCAACGTTTGAGGGCTTTGATAACCTAGGGAAGGTCGCGCTCGATAACTAGGCGAAAAAAAGTTTCGCGCAACAGTTGCCTTGTGACGGTGACTTTGTTATTGTAGTTCGAGGCGGAATTTTCTACGGCAGGCAGCTCGAAGCAGTAAGCCTCATCTCCTGTCAGGTAGTTCTTTAAGTTCCCAAGAATTCTGGTTCAGGCGGTTCATTGCGAATGTAAGTACCGCTTGCGCCAAAACGGCTTTCGAGGCCGGTAGTGGTTTGGCCTTCTTCGCTTCAAAAAGGGGAGATCGCTGGGTTCGCTACGCAGATCTTTGACAATCTGGTTGGACGCACAAATAATTTTCGTCAGTATTTGAGTCAAACCGAGACGATAATGATCTAGCTTGCTTTTTAAGCTGGGTCTAGTCTCACAAGATCAAACGAGAGTTTGATCCCGGCTCAGAATCAACGCTGGCGGCGCGCTTAACACATGCAAGTCGCACGAGAAAGTGGAGCAATCCATGAGTAAAGTGGCGTACGGGTGAGTAACACGTGGATCATCTACCTCTTGGTGGGGAATAACCTTGGGAAACCGGGGCTAATACCGCATAAGCCTGGAAAGGGAAAGCAGCAATGCGCCGAGAGAGGAGTCCGCGGCCGATTAGCTAGTTGGTAGGGTAATGGCCTACCAAGGCAATGATCGGTAGCCGGCCTGAGAGGGCACACGGCCACACTGGCACTGAAACACGGGCCAGACTCCTACGGGAGGCAGCAGTGGGGAATCTTGCACAATGGGGGAAACCCTGATGCAGCGACGCCGCGTGAGTGATGAAGCCCTTCGGGGTGTAAAGCTCTTTCGGCAGGAACGATAATGACGGTACCTGAAGAAGAAGCTGCGGCTAACTACGTGCCAGCAGCCGCGGTAATACGTAGGCAGCAAGCGTTGTTCGGAGTTACTGGGCGTAAAGAGTGTGTAGGCGGTTCTCTAAGTTCGGTGTGAAATCTCCCGGCTCAACTGGGAGGGTGCGCCGGAAACTGGAGGGCTTGAGTATGGGAGAGGAAAGCGGAATTCCTGGTGTAGCGGTGAAATGCGTAGATATCAGGAGGAACACCTGCGGTGTAGACAGCTTTCTGGACCATCACTGACGCTGAGACACGAAAGCGTGGGTAGCAAACAGGATTAGATACCCTGGTAGTCCACGCCCTAAACGATGCATACTTGGTGTGAGCCGTTCATTCGGTTCGTGCCGGAGCTAACGCGTTAAGTATGCCGCCTGGGGAGTACGGTCGCAAGGCTGAAACTCAAAGGAATTGACGGGGGCCCGCACAAGCGGTGGAGCATGTGGTTTAATTCGACGCAACGCGAAGAACCTTACCTGGGCTCGAACGGCTTTGGAACATCCTTGGAAACAGGGACTTCCCGCAAGGGACCGGAGTCGAGGTGCTGCATGGCTGTCGTCAGCTCGTGTCGTGAGATGTTGGGTTAAGTCCCGCAACGAGCGCAACCCTTGTCCTGTGTTGGCATGCCGCAAGGCGCAACTCGCAGGAGACCGCCAGCGATAAGCTGGAGGAAGGTGGGGATGACGTCAAGTCATCATGGCCTTTATGTCCAGGGCCACACACGTGCTACAATGGGCGGTACAAAGCGCTGCCAACCCGCGAGGGGGAGCTAATCGCCAAAAACCGTCCTCAGTTCGGATCGCAGGCTGCAACTCGCCTGCGTGAAGCTGGAATCGCTAGTAATGCTATATCAGAACGATAGCGTGAATACGTTCCCGGGCCTTGTACACACCGCCCGTCACATCACGAAAGTGGGTTGTACTAGAAGTTCGCACGCTAACCCGCAAGGGGAGCAGCGGCCCAAGGTATGACTCATGATTGGGGTGAAGTCGTAACAAGGTAGCCGTAGGAGAACCTGCGGCTGGATCACCTCCTTTCTAAGAGAGAAAGTGGCTGGAGTCACCGAATCGGTGTAATAGCCGAGCCGCGACCGCAAGGAAGCGGTTAGTAAGTGGCAGCCTTTCCAGTCCATCCGGTTTGCTTCGGTGAATCGGTCTATAGTTAAGCACGTCTCGGATTCTCCACTTAGATATTGATGAGATTATTTGCCGGTTCGGCCTGGTGCCGGACGGCGGCGTCCAATCGGCCTCGATAATCTTCTTTGAGGCGGCTCTCAAAACGCCGCTTCGAATTTTAGGGGCTGTAGCTCAGCTGGGAGAGCGCCTGATTTGCATTCAGGAGGTCGCCGGTTCGATCCCGACCAGCTCCACCAGTATTAGATAGCCTCCGGGCCTGTAGCTCAGTTGGCTAGAGCGCACCCCTGATAAGGGTGAGGTCGGTAGTTCGATTCTACCCAGGCCCACCAAGTTTGAGGCGCTCTGCGCAACAAAGCGTGCGCAACGCGCCGGTTCTAAAGCGCTCCGCAAGAAAAAAGGCGTGCGCCGCGCCGGTGAAATGTTCCCAAACGATCAGAAGCCAGAAGACGGAATCCAGAGTGGTTCTGTGTTCCGGCTGCTGATGAAGCAGTCGAGATCTTTGACAATTGAATATTGATGGGCAATACACAAGTTTCAACGCCGTGCAGAAACTATACGGCGTGGAGCGCTAGTAGTGTAACCGCGTTGACGCGTTCTCAGCGTTAGGGCGGTTCAAGTGGGCCGCGTTGGTGCATATTTCAGCATCGGAGCGGTTCAATGTTCTGCGTTGGCGCGTATCTCAGCGCCAGAGCAGTTCATTTGATCCGCGTTGGGTCGTATCTCAGACCCAGAGCGGTTCAAGTTTTGTGTCTAAAGTAAATTTTATGGTCAAGCTACTAAGAGCATGCGTGTGGATGCCTTGGCGCAAGTAGGCGATGAAGGACGTGGCCAGCTGCGATAAGCCTCGGGGAGAAGCAAGCATTCCGTGATCCGGGGATGTCCGAATGGGGAAACCCTACTGTTGCGAACAACAGTAATCGCATTCTGAATACATAGGAGTGCGAAGCGAACCTGGGGAAGTGAACCATCTTAGTACCCAGAGGAAGAGAAAACAACCGTGATTCCGATAGTAGTGGCGAGCGAACTCGGAACAGCCTAAACCAGGCGATTCGAAAGGAGAGCCTGGGGTTGCAGGACCACAAACATTAAGTGGTCGTTGACCGGGTAACTGGTCAGCGGTCACTTAGTGTAAAGAGGTTATAGGGAAGCGTTAATAGAACGGTCTGGAAAGGCCGGCCATAGAGGGTGACAGCCCCGTATATGAAAATGCAATCCTAGCTTCGAGTGGCTCCTAAGTACCGCGGGACACGTGGAACCCTGCGGGAATCTACCGGGACCATCCGGTAAGGCTAAATACTCACTTGCGACCGATAGTGAACTAGTACCGTGAGGGAAAGGTGAAAAGAACCCCTGCTAGGGGAGTGAAATAGTACCTGAAACCGCATGCTTACAAGCAGTTGGAGGGCTATGCCGGAAATCGCAAGAGGACCGGAATGCCTGACATCGTGCCTATTGAATAATGAGCTGGCTAGTTAATCTCAGTGGCAAGGTTAAGCGTAAGCGAGCCGCAGCGAAAGCGAGTCTGAATAGGGCGTTCAGTCGCTGGGATTAGACGCGAAGCGGGATGATCTACCCTTGGCCAGGATGAAGGTCGTGTAACAGCGACTGGAGGTCCGAACCAGTGTTGGTTGAAAACAGCTTGGATGAGCTGAGGGTAGGGGTGAAAGGCTAATCAAATTCCGTGATAGCTCGTTCTCTCCGAAATAGCTTTAGGGCTAGCCTCGTGTGGTCCGTACCGGTGGTAGAGATCTGGATGAACTAGGGGCCTTCCCAGGTTACCGAATTCAACCAAACTTCGAATGCCGGTAATGAGTAACACGGGAGTCAGACTGTGGGGGCTAAGCTTCATAGTCAAAAGGGGAAGAGCCCAGACCATCAACTAAGGTCCCTAAATTCATGCTAAGTGGGAAAGGAAGTCGAGTGCCTCAGACAGCCAGGAGGTTGGCTTAGAAGCAGCCATCCTTTAAAGAAAGCGTAATAGCTCACTGGTCGAGGAACTCGGTGCCGACAATCCAACGGGGCTCAAGCATGATACCGAAGTTATGGATCCGATCCTTCGGGATCTGGGTGGTAGGAGAGCGTTCTTGATTGAGTGAAGGCGTACCGTGAGGAGCGCTGGACGATTAGGAAGTGACTCTGCCAGCATAAGTAGCGATAAACCAGGTGAGAACCCTGGTCGCCGCAAGTCTAAGGTTTCCTGAGAAAGGTTAATCCGCTCAGGGTTAGTCGGGGCCTAAGGCGAGGCCGAAAGGCGTAGCTGATGGACATACGGTTAATATTCCGTAACTACCAAAACTCGTTGAAAGCGGGGGGACGCAGCGCGTAAGTCTGGGTGCGCAATGGTTTCAATCCCAGGCGAAGCGAGAGCCGGATAGGAAAACCCGCCGGTTCGTCTGCCAGGAAAATCCTCGTGGGAGAGTTAGGTACCCGTACCACAAACAGACACATGTGGACGAGAAGAGTATTCTCAGGCGCTCGGGTGATGAATTGTTCAGGAACTAGGCAATATAGCTCCGTAACTTCGGGATAAGGAGTGCCCTGCTTCGGCAGGGCCGCAGTGAATAGCTTCAGGCGACTGTTTAACAAAAACACAGGTCTCTGCTAAGTCGAAAACGACGTATAGGGGCTGACGCGTGCCCGGTGCTGGAAGGTTAAAGGGAGAGGTTAGCCGCAAGGCGAAGCTTTGAACTGAAGCCCCAGTGAACGGCGGCCGTAACTATAACGGTCCTAAGGTAGCGAAATTCCTTGTCGGGTAAGTTCCGACCTGCACGAATCGCGTAACGATCTGAAGACTGTCTTAACAATTTGCCCGGCGAACTTGTGGTTCCGGTGAAGACGCCGGATGCCCGCATCAAGACGGAAAGACCCCGTGCACCTTTACTATACCCTATCAATGAATTATGGGGTGCTCTGCGCAGAATAGGTGGGAGGCTTTGAACTCAGGCTCTTGGGCTTGAGGGAGCCACCGGTGAGATACCACCCTGAGCATTCTGTGATTCTAACTTACTCCCGTTATCCGGGAGAAGGACATTGGTAGGCGGGTAGTTTGACTGGGGCGGTCGCCTCCTAAATTGTAACGGAGGCGCTCGAAGCTTGGTTCACGCTGTTTGGAAATCAGCGGTCGAGTGCAAAGGCATAAACCAGGTTGACTGCGAGACCAACAAGTCAAGCAGGTGGGAAACCAGGACTTAGTGATCCGGTGGTTCTGTATGGAAGGGCCATCGCTCAACGGATAAAAGGTACGCCGGGGATAACAGGCTGATCGGAGTCAAGAGTTCACATCGACGCTCCGGTTTGGCACCTCGATGTCGGTTCATCGCATCCTGGGGGTGTAGAAGCTCCCAAGGGTTAGGCTGTTCGCCTATTAAAGCGGTACGTGAACTGGGTTCAGAACGTCGCGAGACAGTTCGGTCCCTATCTGATGTGGGCGCAGGAGATTTGAGAGGGCTTGTCCTTAGTACGAGAGGACCGGGATGAACCAACCTCTTGTGATCCAGTTGTCACGCCAGTGGCATAGCTGGGTAGCGAAGTTGGGTCAGGATAAACGCTGAATGCATATAAGCGTGAAACCTTCCTCGAGATGAGATCTCCCAAGGGGTAACTCCCTAATAAGGGCCGTCGAAGACTACGACGTTGATAGGACGGATGTGTAAGCGCAGTAATGCGTTGAGCTTACCGTTACTAATAGCCCGTTCGGCTTGACCATAAAATATACTTTGGATACAAATACGACTTAGTAAGTATTCCCATCAATATTCACTCCCGCTGCTGGGGAGCGTCGGCGATGAGCCGCGTTTCTCAGCGAGCGAGGAGGTTGGATGAGGCCGCGTTTCTCAGCGTGCCGAAGACTCCAACGAACGACTTTTGGGTGATCCTAGCGTGAGGGTCCCACCCGTTCCCATCCCGAACACGGTAGTTAAGCCTCACAGCCCCGATGGTACTGCCCGCGCGAGTGGGTGGGAGAGTAGGACGTCGCCCAATTAAAACAAAGCCCGGTCTAAACCACCGGGCTTTTTCATTGAAACACCTGCCTTCCGAACTGTTCTCCGCAGTTTACGCTAAAATCCGCCCCATATGGCAGATTAGAACCTTGCTGGTTTGTCGCCTACAAGCTTCGAACAACTCATCCAAGCGCTCGCGTCGAAGGTTATTGGTCCGGGCACAGTTATCTTCGGCGCGGGGCCCGATGGGGCGCGTGAGGCAACCTTCGACGGCAAGATGCAATATCCATCCCTAGCCGAACCTTGGGATGGTTATCTGGCAGTTCAAGCAAAATTTCTGCAACGACCTCAGGGTACGGGGAAAGATGGTCAGTGGTTGCTTAAGCAGGTCGACTCCGAGCTGGCGAAATTCACCAAGCGAACGAGAAAACTGAGGAAGCCTGAATATTATTTGGTTTGCACTAACGTTGTGTTGTCTTCCGTGCACGAACCAGGTGCGAAGGACCGTCTAGAGGCCATATTCTCAAAATATTCCCGCACTATAGGCCTGAAGGACTATTCCGTTTGGGAATAACCGGATCGAATTCGCAGTGCATCGGATCGGAGATGACGCCGTCCTTCAGCCCGTCATGCTCGTCGCACGCTACTAAAGCCGCCTGATGAATCGCTGGGTATTTGGCCGGCGGGATGTAGCTGGCCTCATCTTTGTGGGCTGCCTGCCAGACCCACAGTTGCCCTAGACTGTGATGCGTCGAGTGGCCATCCAGGCCACTTGCGGCAACCGCATCGTAGTCCTCCGGAAACCGCCGCATTTCGGTGAGAGCCTCACGCGAGCCGCCGCCGCACTCGTCTAAGAACGAAGGCTTCGGCCCGTTGCCGTAATACGTCGAGATGAGCGTCTTGGCATCCAACGTCATTTCGTGAAAGGCCCGGTCTGCAAAATCCTTCAACTTTTCGGGATGCCCAAGCGCAAAGCTGGCAGTGTCGGCTCCGCACCCGGCAGCGCTATCGTGACCGCCATTAGTGCCAGCGGTCGCCGAGCCACTGCGGATCACGTTCCCCATCGCGCCGTAATTGATCACGCCTGTCCAGCAGCCGTTCCCCGTGCCCTGTTCCAAGAGAGGCACTGAGGGGCCATGGCATCCAGAACCTGACCATCTCGATGCGATCGAAAGCGTGCGCAGCGGACTCTAACGCGTTGGCAAGCGACTCAGCAGAGGGCTGTCGCGCGAAATTCAAACATTCGTTAAACGCTGTCCATGAGGGCGGCGGCTTAAGGCTTTGCGGTATCGCGTACTCCCGCCCGCTTAGGGGAGTTACGGCGAATGTGATGGTTGATGGCGTGTATTCAGATATCCACGAAGTCCGAATTTGCTCCCGATCAGTTCCGAACATCCGTATCGCGTGTGCGACCCAGCCTTTCAATAACAAATCTAGCTTTTCCGGATTTGGCCTTTCGAAATGTCGCCTCATCATCCTTTCGGCCGCCCGAGGTCCGATAGTCGCCACTGCCTGTTCGAGCCTCTCACTGCGCCACTTGCCAAAAGGCACATCAAAGAATACGCTAATGCCGTTCTCGGAACTCAAAATTTTGGGGAGCTCTTCGTCGGCTAATTGCCACGCCCAATCCACTCCGCGATCAGCAAGAGATGCCAAAAGGGCCCATCGTCCCGAATCGCAGCCTGCGCATGGCTTCAACTCTTCCCTATAGACTCGATCAACTTCCTCGTGGTGTGCGTTGGCAAGGCCGGTGTGCAAGTCGCACTCCGGACGCACGCTTAAGATGGAAATCGGGCTCCGCGCCTTCGAACCACTCCATGGCCTTGCGCAACACGTCGCCTGGTGTAATCCATGCCAAATATGCTTGCCGGATGTCGGCTGAGTCATCTATCAGGCTGCGAATCTTGTAGTGCTCGCGCGCAAGGGCGCCGATGCCGCAAACTGCCTGACCGCGCCGCAAGTGGAGGCGGCCCGTAAAATCTATGCTCCACCAACGAATCCACGGACGAAGCAAAAGCTCTTCGGCCCTCTGCTGCCGGGCAGTGAACTCGGTTGGGCCGCGCAGGCGGGCGCCGAGCCTTTCGGTTACGGTGTCGGATTCTTCCGATACCTGGTGTTCAAGGATCCGAAGTGGGACTACAAAACTCGTCCCATCAACTTCGATAGCGATGCAAAGGCGGCCGATGCGCTGGAGAACCTGATCGTCAACGCCAACAATCCGAATATTTCGAAATTCATCGCGCGCGGAGGAAAGCTTTGGTCCATCGGTGGGTGGAGCGATTCCGCGAATGCGCCATTCAGCAACACCGAATACTTTGACGCCGTGCGAGAGAAGCTCGGTCCGAAAAGGATGCAGGATTCGTCCGGTTTTTCATGGCGCCGGACATGGGCCACTGCCCGGGAACCGCGGGACCTAGCGCCCACTACGCCGACACTTTCCATCTCATCCAGGATTGGAAAGAGAAGGGACAGGCTCCGGATCAGCTCATCATGACTCATTATGTGAACGGGACGGAAGACCGCAAAGTGCTCGTCTGCCAATACCCGCAGACCACCACCTATAAGGGGAGCGGCGACATCAACGACCCGGCGAATTACTCGTGCAAAGGGCACTAACTTAGAAAAGCCTAGCTTCGCCAAGCCGAGTTTCTAAACTGCCGCCGAGCGTCAAAGCTGTATTTTCGAAAACAGGTAGCCACCCAGAAAGAGCAGAACCGCAGTCAGCGTGGAAAGGACGGCGAGATCCGTGGAAGCGCCGAAGTGACCGACGCCGATCAAAGCCAACCGCAGCCCATCCACGCCATACGAAAGCGGATTACAGATAGCGATGACTTCCAGCAGCTTGGGCACGTTGGTCAAAGGGAATAGCGCGCCGGAAAGAAAGAACATGGGCATGACCAGAAAGTTCATTACCAACTGGAATCCCTGAAAATCGGACAACAGCGAAGCGACCGCGGTGCCGAAGGCCGTAAACAAGATCGCCGTGAGGATCATGTAGACCAGCATCATCGGCAGCGCAGAAACGCTTCGTACCCGGAAGCCGGCGAGCAGACAGATGACCACTACGATTAGCCCTTGCAGCACGGCTACTGTTGCGCCTCCCAGCGTGCGGCCGAGCATGATGGTCAGGCGGGGAACGGGAGCCACCAGCGTTTCCTTGAGAAATCCGAACTGGCGATCCCAAATCAACTCGATCCCGGAGAAAACCGAACTAAACAACACGGTCATGGCGACTACACCCGGCGCAAGGAATTGAATGTAGTTGCCTTGGCCGGCGCGTTGATAGATGGATCCGAAACCGAAACCGAGCCCTAGTAGAAAAAGAAGCGGCTGGCCAAGCGACCCAATGATGCGTGCGCGCGAGCGCGAGTAGCGCTTCAACTGGCGGATCCACATGACGTAGATCGCGCTCATCGGCGGCTTCCCCTCCAGGCTCGGGCCATGTTGCGCATCTGATCCAGACCGCTGGCATCCTGTTCGCGAATCGAGGAGCCGGTCATCGCGAGAAACGCTCCTTCCAAGGTCTCCGATTTAGTTTGCTGCTTCAGTTCTTCGGGCGAGCCCTGCGCGACAATTACGCCGTGATCGATGATGGCGATGCGCTGGGCCACTCGCTCGGCCTCTTCCATGTAGTGCGTGGTTAAAAACACGGTCACCTGTTCTTCTTCGTTGAGCTTCTTAACGTGCGTCCAAAGCTGGTTTCGCGTTTGAGGATCCAGCCCAATAGTCGGCTCGTCGAGAAAAATGATTCTGGGCGTATGCAGCAGGCTGCGGGCGATCTCGAGGCGCCGCTTCATCCCGCCAGAGAACTGCTTTACGGGATCGTTGCGTCGGTCCCAAAGCTCGAACAGATTCAGCAGAAGAGCGATGCGTTCCTGGCGAAGCTTGCGCGGCATTTTATAGAGCGTGCCGTGAAAGTCCATGTTTTCGTAGGCGGTCAATTCGTCATCCAGGCTCGGGTCCTGGAAGACGATTCCGAAACGCTTGCGCGCTTCGTTCTGTTGTGTGACGGGGTCAAGGCCGTCCAGTTCGACGCTGCCGCTGGTCGGTTTGAGCAGCGTGGTTAGCATCTTGATGGTCGTAGTCTTGCCAGCGCCATTCGGGCCGAGGAAGGCGAAGATCTCGCCTCGCTCCACGTCGAATGAGATGCCCTTGACCACGGTAAAATCGCCGAACTTCTTCACCAAGTCGCGAGCGCGGATCATGCATCGAGGCCCTCTGCGAGAATAGCACCGCTTTCACGGGAAGATCTCGACCGCGCGGATTTACCTAAACGCGGGAGCCGTTCACGACAACCCCGAGAATGTTGTTGTGGCAGAGTGATTGGACGGCGAGCGGGATCGACTTGAGTTCAGTAGCGCCAATCCGAACCACTAGGAGCGTTCCGTCCGAGAGCGTAGAAAGCAAGTTGCCATCGGCGGCGGATAACAGAGGCGGGCTATCGAGAATGACCCAAGTGAAGATATCCGCTAACTGATCCAGCGTCTCCTTGACCTTCTTCAGAGTGAGTAGCTCCAGGGGGTTGACCACCTCCGATCCCGCGGGCATGACATACAGATTCGTGTCGCCGATCCTCCGCATTGCCTGGTGAAGGTCAGCCTGACTTTGCAGGCAGTCGGTGAGTCCTGGCGCCCGCTCGATGCCGAATCCTCCATGAAGTGTGGCGTGCCGGAAATCAAAGTCGCAAAGCAGAGTTAGATTGTCTTTGAGCTGCGCTTGGGCCAAGGCCAGGTTCGCAGCTACGAACGATTTGCCTTCGCCTGGAGCCGGACTGCTGACGGTGATCGTTTGGATGCCCTTGAGGCCCTGTATGTGGTTGAGCCGCGTGCGCAGCGTGCGGAACTCCTCGCCGCCGCTCAGAAGCGAGTCCGCGAGTCGAAACGGTAGACTCGCGACTTGTTCCAGCAGTCCTGGTGCTGGCTCGATCGCGCGACGCGCTGCTGTGTGAAGTTCACTCATGGAAACTTTGCTCCCCAGCATGGTGCGGAAAAAGCCGCGGGAGTTCCGCTTCCTTTGGTCGCGGCTCGGTTAGTTTCAGCAAACACTTGGACACGTTTCTGAGCCGCGCGCGTCAGCAAGCGTTTTTCGACCTTTTTCCGCACCCGCTACACCTTCGTCGTTAGATAGTAAAAAATCGATGTGGACATTACGAGAATGCCCAACAAGCATGCCGCCGTCCAAGCCAGCCACGCATGGCGCTTGCGGCGGCGCACCGCAATGTCAGTTTCAATGAACGAAATGTTTCCCAGAATCGGTAGGTCCGTATAAACTGCCAAGTCTTTCAAACTCTTCAAGGCGGTATCTCGGGCCTCCCTCAGTCCCGCGAAAAACAGGCCGGCGATCAAACCTATTCCGCTTCCGGCTGCGACGATCAGTGGCCGGTTCGGTTCCGATGGCGTCTGAGGCAAGGAGGGCGGATCTAATTGTTCAAGCCGTTCTCCCTGCTGGCGATTTTCGAGAGCGGTGGACATCGCGGAGCTGTTCACGCGCCGGTCCAGGTCTTCGTAGTCCTTCTTCGCCAAATCCCGGTCGCGGATCAGCTCGTCGTACTCCTTGATTCCGACCGGTATGCTTTGAATGCGTGCCTGGTAGCTCTTGATGGTTGCGTCCAATTGAACCGCTTGCTTGCGATAATCTTCCGTCTCCAAATCTTTGGCCTGGATCAAGCCCTGCATTTTTTGTATCGACGCTTCCAGATCGCGCCGTTCGCGAAGGAACTGCACACTCGCCGCTGGTTCGGTCACCGGCTCAGGTTTCTTGCTTGCCTGCTCTCCGGCCGTGGCTTCTCGCAGCTTCCGGGCCGCCGCGAGCAAGCTGGTCAAGCGCTGGATATCCGGATGCGTCTCCTTATAGCGTTCGCGCGCATTCGCTAACGACGTCTCGTATTGCGCGATCTCTCGGTCCTTCTCCGTTAACCTCTCGTTCTTTTCTCCGGCGGCCTGTTGTTCCATGCCCGGATCCTTCAGCGCCGACAGTTGCCCGCGGTAGATTTCCAGTTGATTCTCATCCAGCAGCCTTTCTTGATTGACCCGGTTCATGGACATGTTGATGTTCAACTTTTGAGCTTGCAGAGCCGTAAGCTGCTGGTAGTTGTTCTGCTGCTCGTCCGGCAAATGGCCCATGTTTTCGGTCCGGAAGACGCTCAGGCTTTGCTCTAAGACATCCAGCTTCTTCTTTGCGTTCTCCCACTGGTCGCGCAGGAACTGCGTGGTCGAAACGGTCCGCTGGGAAACCTCGCGAACGTTTTCTTCCAGGAATCGGGCCACCAGATCGGTGGTCACTTTCTGCGCGGTGAAGCGATTGCTGTTAGCGAAACGAATCTCGAGCGTTGGGTATTGCCCATTTCGGCCTTGCCCTTGGTTGAGGCTTTGCGGCAAAGCGACGACTTTGATATCGTCCCGTTTCATATCTTCGATCACATCGTCGATAGGCAATCTCGCGAGTTTCCTCCTGTACAGTCCGTGCGTGTTGATGATGTTGGTCAGCGTAGCGCGATTGAGGATGAGCTGGACCAGGGAGTTGACGCGCCCCTGCACGTCTAAACTCACGTTAGCCGGCACGAAGTTCTCGGGAACCTGCGGCGGAACGACGCGAATGGTCGCCACCGACACATAGGTATCGGGCCAGAAGAACGCAATCGCGACCGACGCCACCAGGGCGGCGAACATCGAGCCGAAGATCCAGATCTTGTGCCGGCCCAGTATCTCTGCGTAGTCGCTAATCGAAATCGATGACTCTTGCATGTGTGGCACAGGCATTCCTGCCTGTGTTCAGCGAATAATGATTTGATCGCCGCTCTCCAGGTAAATGTTCTGCTCCAGGCGCTTGCCGTTCGTCACTTCGCGGTAGTTGAAGTAATAGACCTTTTCACCGCGCAGGATGCGAATCTTTTTTGTGTTGGCAAAATCGCGAAAGCCTCCGGCGTGGCTGAGCGCCTCCAGAATTCTGGTCGGAGTCACCAAGGGAAACGAACCGCTGCGCTCCACTTCGCCGTTGATGTAATACTTCTTGCTTCGCACCTCAGTCACGAAAACATTGACCTCTGGATTGTTTAGATATTTGGCGAGAAGTTCAGCGAGGGTCTTGGTCAATTGCAGGGGAGTCTCGCCGGCCGCCTGCACTTCGCCGATCAGCGGCATGGTGATCTTGCCATCCGGCCGCACCGCCACTGGCAGGGAGAAGTCCGGTTCACGCCAGACTTTAATAAAGAGCAGGTCTTCCGGTCCCACCAAGTATTTGTTCGGGTCCACAGCGGCCGCGGCGGCGTTATCCGTCTGGGTTCGGATCACAGGGGATGGCGCCTGGCCATGCAGCGCGTATCCGGTCGACATCAACAACAAGACACAGACAGGAATGTCTGTGCCACCTAGCACGGGCATTCTTGCCTGTGATAGGGTGTGGCAAAAGTAGTCCTTCACCTTACGCTGCTCCTCCTATGTAAATGCATCTTGTGTACTGGTGTTCTAAAGTAATTAAGGTTGGCTGGAATGAAATATTTTCTCGCGAAAACTGACCCCGAGACCTACTCCATCGATCAGCTGGAGAAAGAGAAGAAAACCGCCTGGGATGGCGTAACGAACCCGCAGGCAGTACGCGCGATCCGCGAGATGCGGCCCGGGGACAAGGTTTTCATCTACCACAGCGGCGGACTGTCCGCGATTGTGGGGCTGGCGCGTGTAGTTTCCGAACCGCGGCCGGATCCCAAGAATCCGAAGTCGGCCGTGGTCGATCTCGAGTTCCTCGGGAGGATCGAGCCGCCCGTCTCATTGGCCGAAATCAAACAGTCGAAACTGTTCGACGACTGGGCGCTAGTCCGCCAAGGAAGGCTCTCCACGATGGCGGCTCCGGAGTCGTTCGTCGAGTGGATGCGGAAGAAATATCCGAAAGCGAAAATCTGAGCTTGTAGTACAGCCATTCCTGGCTGTACAGTTTACAGCTTCAACAACGCCCGCAACCGCTTCGTCTGCACCCGGCTTACGGGAATCTCACTCTGCTTCTTATCGTCCATCCGAAGCTGAAAGCTGGACTTAAACCACGGAATCACTTCCTTGATGCGGTGTATGTTCACTAAGAACGATCGATGCACGCGCCAGAACGTGTCTGGATCGAGATTGGATTGCAACTCCTCGATGGTCCGGTAGTTCGATTCCCCTTCCACATTCGTCGCCACAACAGTGATCAAACCATCGTCAATGGTCGCGTAAACGACGTCTTGAGCATCCACAATGAAGTTACGATTGTTACTCTTCACTAGAAGCTTAGTCCGCTGCGGACCGAGCTTCAAAACCGGCCCCTCTGTCTGCGGAGACTTCGTTTCCGTGATCGCCTTGCGCGCGCGTTCCACTGCCAGCGCCAAGCGCTCCTTCTCAATGGGCTTCAGCAAATAGTCGAGCGCCTCCCAGCGAAAAGCCTCAATCGCATACTGATCGTAAGCGGTCGCCAAAATGAAGTGGGGCAGGGGTATGTTCTTGTCCCGCAGCTTTTGAATCACTCCAAAACCGTCGAGTCCCGGCATCTGCACATCCAGAAAAACCACATCGGGCTCGAGGTTTTCGATCAACTTCACCGCCTCCAGACCGTTCCGGCCAGTCCCCAGAACCTCAACGTCCGGAAACTCCTTCAACAGGTACGACAGCTCTTCACATGCGAGTTGTTCGTCATCAACCAGGATGGCGGAGAGAGTGCTGGTCGCACGCGTTAACATAACATGTTAGTATAGCGTAGGATAGGCGTTTGTAGGTCCCCTTTCGAGGGCACGTTCAGCCATCCTCGCGCCACCCAAGGAGTCGTAGTTGTCCACTACAGGAAACACCAGGATTGCGCCCGCCGAGGGCAAACTGGGGATTTTGATTCCCGGAATCGGCGCGGTCAGTACGACATTCATGGCTGGCGTGGAGGCCATTAAGCGTGGTCTCGGCCAGCCCATCGGTTCCCTCACCCAGTTAGGCACGGTGAGATTGGGCAAGCGCACCGAAGGCAGAACCCCCAAAATCAAAGATTTCGTACCACTTGCCAGCCTGGAAAACCTCGTTTTCGGCGGTTGGGATATTTTTGAAGACAACGCCTACGAAGCGGCCGCCCACGCCGGTGTGATCGAGGCGCCGCTGCTCGACAAGCTTCGGGAGCCGCTCGAAGCCATCCGGCCCATGCGTGCGGTCTTCGATCCGGCTTACGTCCGCCGCATCAACGGCCCCAACGTAAAAGAAGCCGGCTCCAAAATGGATAAGGCGGAAATGCTGATGGAAGATATCCGGCAATTCCGTGAATCCAAAGGCGCCAGCCGCCTGGTCATGATCTGGTGCGGCTCGACGGAAGTGTTCCATAAACCCTCTGCCGTCCATCAGACTTTAAAGGATTTCGAGTGCGGCCTGCAGAAAAACGATCCGGACATTGCGCCCAGCCAGATTTACGCGTATGCCGCGCTGAAAAGCGGCGTCCCTTATGCCAACGGCGCGCCCAACCTGACCACCGATACACCTGCGCTTCTCGAACTGGCTCGCGATCGCCAGATCCCCATTTGCGGCAAGGACTTTAAAACGGGCCAGACGTTCATGAAGACCCTCATCGCGCCGGGGATGAAGGCACGAATGCTCGGAGTGGCGGGCTGGTTTTCGACGAATATTCTGGGCAATCGCGACGGCGAGGTTCTGGAAGATCCAGGTTCCTTCAAATCCAAGGAAGAGACCAAGCTTTCAGTGCTGGAGCAGATCCTTCAGCCCGATCTTTACCCGTTGCTTTACAAAAATCTTTATCACGCTGTACGAATTAATTACTACCCGCCGCGCGGCGACGCCAAAGAAGGCTGGGACAACATCGATATATTCGGGTGGCTGGGCTATCCGATGCAAATCAAGATCGATTTCCTGTGCCGGGATTCGATTCTGGCTGCGCCCCTGGTGTTGGACCTGGTCCTGTTCCTGGACCTCGCGCAGCGCAGCGGGATGAAAGGCATCCAGGAGTGGCTCTCCTTCTACTTCAAAGCTCCCATGACAGCGCCGGGCTTATATCCCGAGCACGATATCTTCATCCAACTAATGAAACTGAAGAACACGCTGCGATGGATGCGCGGTGAGGATTTAATTACACACCTTGGCCTCGAGTACTACGACTAACGGATCCAAACGCCAGGAATCGGCAACGCGAAAAGTCCTGGTGATCGGCGGGACTCTATTCATCGGCCGCGCGCTGGTGAAGGAGTTGCTGCATGCCGGCCACGAAGTCGCCGTTTTGCACCGGAAAAACCGGCACAATTTCGGGAAGAAGGTCGCCAATATCATGGCCGACCGCAACGATCCCGAGGCCATGAAACGCGCGCTGGCGGGCAAGAACTTCGGCGTCGTCTACGACAACGTTTACGATTGGGAGCACGGCACCACCGCCGCGCAGGTGGAAGCCACCGCGCGCGCTTGCGGCAATAATCTGCATCGTTACATTTTCATGTCCAGCGTCGGCGCTTATGGCGACGGATTGAATCATCATGAGGGCGACGCGCTCGCTCCCGACGATCATCATGAGGCGTACGTCCGCAACAAAGCCATGAGCGAGCGGGCGCTGTTCCGCATGCATCAACGAAACGGGTTTCCGGTGGTCACTTTGCGTCCGCCATTTATTTACGGGCCGGGCAATCCGTTTTATCGCGAAGCCTTTTTCTGGGACCGGCTCCGCGAAGGCCGTCCGATCATCTTGCCGGGCGATGGCCGGCGGCTCATGCAGTTTGTGCACATCAAAGATCTGGTGGCCGCTTCCTTGAAGGTGATGGATATCCCCGATATTGACGGGCACGCGTTCAACATCGCCAATCCCCGGCCTTTGACGCAGGTAGAAGCGGTGGAAGGGTTCGCGCGCGCCGCCGGCAAAGAGCCGACTTTCGTGCGCCTGCCTCGGGAGCGGATTCTGCGCTCGGGCGGCCATCCCATGGGCCCGAGGCTGTACTTCGGAGTGTATTTCGACTTGCCGGCGATTACGGTGGTGGTAAACAAGGCGCAGAGAGTTTTGAAATTAAAGCCGGTAGATTTTCTCAGCGGCCTGAAGGAAACCTATCGCTGGTACGTGCGCCATAACCTGTTCCCCAAGCCGGACTACACCTTCGAGGACGCGCTCATTGCAGCCGCGCCCGCGTCGGCCTATTCAGCGCCGGTGGATTGACCGCGATTGCAACGATGAGCGAAATCAGATTTCCAGACGGATGGGATGAAGAGAAGGTGCGACGCGTACTCTCCCATTACGAGGAGCAGACTGAAGAGGACGCCCTACTGGAAGACGAGGCATTGAGTCCTCCGAAACAGCAATAAATGGTTCCTCATCATATCGTAGCCAAAGTCCGAGAAATATTCGCGAAGCGCCACAGCTAAAGTGTCGGGACCACTTCCGCGCGAGGGGCATTTTCCGGACAAGTGACCGGAAGCTGTTTCCGGTAACCTACCAGGAACTGCAGGCTGATGCTCTCAGAGCGAGTAAGATAATCGCTATGTGTGGCAGTCTAAAGGAAGAATTGACCAATCGCCTTCCATGGCTATTCGACGACCTGGGCTTCCGCATAGGGGAGCACAACTATTCTTACAAGCAAATGGGATCTTGGTTTGCAGTACTGGAATCCAGTTCTTTCCGAGTGAAGTTCGTCAACGAACGCGGATCGATCGGAGTAGAGGTAGCATCTTTGTCGGAACCCGAACGATGGATGGAATTGGGTTTCCTCTGGCTATCGCTGACTGGCGACCGTCCAAACCCTCAGTTGGAAGGCTGGGCGTGGTTTCTTCGGGATCACGTGGCTCAAATCGCCGAAGCGCTAGGCCCCAACTTCGAGAAGATCCGGGCGGCCTTCGATCAGCGAGAGAGGGAGGGCAAAGAATCTGCGGAGCGTTATATTTCTTCGAATGGCGGGACGCCAGACGAACTCGTCTTAAGACATTTCTGACGGGGCCGCTGGGCTGGATCGTGGCTGCAGTCCTATTGATCTGGGTAGCCGTCAGATGAAGGCATTGTACGCCAGCAGTCGCGAGTTCTTGATGAAATACGGAAACT
>Ga0207066_1112_pt1 | contig 21473 bp, 16 predicted proteins | sample Alteio_BWMinCont_24_FD_153490 | JGI IMG/M metagenome (GOLD analysis project Ga0207066, IMG submission 153490) | Enriched cells from forest soil in Barre Woods Harvard Forest LTER site, Petersham, Massachusetts, United States -... | ecosystem: Environmental > Terrestrial > Soil > Temperate forest >...
CGTACGGGAGTGGCAGCGGCCTTGTCATCGTGCCCGGCTGGGTCCGGAATATCTACATCCAGAAGGGTTGCGGCAGTCTTCGCCGTAGGCCCGGTGAGTAGCCCAACCCAAAAGAAGAGGAAACCGAGGATGATCGAAATGCCGGTGAGAGTTCGAAACTCCCAATAAGGCTGGGCGGCTCGAATTGAGGCAATCCATGGCGCCCCGCTGTCCCAGAGCTCGCCCTGCACAACACCCGCCATCGTCAGATCGATGACCATGAAGGCCAAGCCGACAAGGATGAGCCAATAAGACCAGGACAGGAATCGTTCGTTATATCGTGTGCCCGGGATGCGCCGCCAAACGTGCGCCAGTCCACCCGCCGCAATCATACTCGCGAAGCCGATCATCGCTAGATGGGAGTGAGCAATTACCCAGTCCGTGAAATGCACAAAACGGTTCACGGGCATTATTGATTGCATGGAGCCTTGCAGGCTTACGACGAGATAGAGAACTACGCCAGTCCAGACGAAGCGCAAGGGGACGTCGCGGCCCACCAGGGCGGTGCCGCCTCGAAAGGACAATAAGAGATTCGTGGTGACCAACAGGACGTCCATGCCAAGGTAAACCGAAGCTAAAATTGCGCCCTTTTGGGCAGACATCGGAATGGCGGAATAGACATAGTGATGTGTGCCATTCAATGGATAAAGGAAGAACAAGAGCCAGAACCCCAACATCGACAGAAAGTGGCTCCAGATCGGACGGCCGGTAGTCGCCGGGATCACCCAATAGGCGATCGTCAGCGCCAATGGCGTAGCGAACAGGCCCACTGCATCGTGAATCCACAGACCGCTGAATGCAGCTCCCATAGCACCGGGAACGAGTTGAGGGACTAAGTTTCCTACCGGGTAAGCGAGCGACGTAAATAACAAACCGCCGATCAGATACCAGCCTGAAACATAAATATCCGCGAGGCCCAGTTTGAAAAACGGGATCACAAACTGCCAGATAGCCAGGGCGAAAGCGAGGACGACAAAAACATCAACGATCAGCGGGAATTCCGCCCATTCCAACGGCTGGCTGTATCCCATTAGAACGAGGGTCCAGCCCGGCAGCACAACCGCAAAGTTCCAGAGGGCAAATAAAACCCAGCCCAGTTTGCGGCTCGAGACAGGACGATTCGTCAGGCGTGGAACAACGTAGTAAAGGAAGGCGAGAAAAGCATTACCGAGCCAACCAAAAAAGATGCCCTGGGTGTGGTTGTAACGAAGCCTTCCCCAAGTGGACCATGCGTCTCCGCCGAATGGCGTGTGTAGCTTCGTGGATACCAGAAGCCCAAACAGCGCCGAGATCAACACGGTTACGACTGATGCGTGAACGTGAGCGCGAATCAGGGCATAGTCGGTTTGAGGCTGATTGTCGACTCCGGGCGCCGTTCGGTCGGTCGCATTCTTCGACAGCCTCTCTCCGCTTGGCATTTCGAGGTTGAAGTGTGCGCTAGCGGAGCGTGTACCTGGGGTTTCTGGAAACGCGGGCATGGACAATCTCCTACTTCCTTTCGTCTTCTACACCGAAGACGGCAACAACGTAATTTACGATTTGAGCCTGGTCCTGCTCGTTAATCGGCGCCTTAAAGGCGTCGACCATCTTCTGCACTTCTGCTTTCCAAACCTTGCGTGGAAAGGGCGGTTGCATCGAAACGTACCGCGCTGAGTGGCAAATGATGCAATTTGTTGCAAACTCCGTTCGGCCGGGTCCGGGCGGCAACTCTGGTTCATCGTGGGGCAACACGATGCGCTGAGATTCTGCTCCATCGGCTCTGGGTTGGAGCGAAGTGATCATTGTTCCAATGGGAGCGGGCGCGAAGCGGAATCCAAGGAATGCAACGAGAGTGAATACGGCGAATGAAATTGAGACCAGCCAGGTAATTCGCATATTGTTCGGTTCCCCCTAAATCGCCCTCACGTCCATGTGCTCGATCAGGCTCCGTTGATAGCCGCCGCGATTCCATTGGCTCTGCAACTGGCTTACACCCGCCTTGTTCGTCGCCCGCACCATGCATCGGTAGACGCCGCGTACAGCTGGTCTCCAGGTCGTGCGCCAGCGGCGCCAGGAGTAGCGCCCCAAATCTGGGTCAAGCGCGGCGTCTCTCCACGAACGGCCGCCGTCGCTCGAAAATTCCACCTGCTGAATGCCAGCGCCGGAGTCCATCGCCAGACCTTGCACCTCACGCGGTTTTCCAGCAGCAATCACTTCACCCGGCTCCGGACTGACAAAGATCGAATGCACTTCGAACTTGTTGATCGGTATCGTGTCCTGCGCCGGGTGATCCGGTTGCTCGTTGGCGCCTGGATTGTTCGGCATGTGATAGGCTGTTTTCATCCAGAAGTTTTGCGAGGGAGTGTCGCGCACAGTAATGTGGCTCAACGACTTTATCCAATACGTGGCGTACCAACCGGGAACGACAAGACGAACGGGGAATCCATTCAGCAGCGGCAACGGCTGGCCATTCATCTCATAGGCGACCATTACTTCGCCGTCGCGAGAATGATCCAACGTGAGCGACCTCTCAATCGCAGGCGACGCCGACAGAGGCGGCTCGTCAAGGCCACGAAAGGCCACCTCGACCGAGCGCGCTCTGACTCCAGCGAGGTCTAGTATTTCTTTCAACCGCACTCCCGTCCACCGGGCGTTCCCCATCGCGCCATGTCGCCACTGTGCACCGGGCACGCGCGGATCGAACAGCCCCCGGGAATTTCCAACGCACTGGCTGACGGCGACCAAGGAGGCAGCCTCAAATCGATGGCGCAGGTCGTCCAACGACAACTGCAAAGGCCGGTTTACCGACCCCGTGACGTCGAGCCGCCACTCTGCCGTATTGACCTCGGTGGGAATGCCCGCAAAGTGCCAGCGCACGAAAAGGGCTTCGTTGGGAGTGAAGTCTTCCCGGAAGTAATGCAGCGGAGTTTCTAGCAGCGGCGGCCGATCAGTCAGCAGGATCATTGGCGCTTTCTCGGGAAAGCGTACAAGCGGACGAAGATCCGCGCTGGAAAACCAGTCATCGTCGGCGACCTCCGATCGATCTGCCTTCGCTGTTCGACAAGCCTGAAATAAGCCGACGACTCCCAAAGGGACCGCCTTTAGTAAGTCCCGTCGGTGAAATTCGAAGCGTTTCATATTGGTTGGCATTACTTTTCTCAGCCCCGATTTAGGATTGGGTTTTTAGCGTGATGCAACTGGTTCTTGCCGCCGCGGCGAAACCGGATCTACTTGAACAGTTATGTAGTCAGAAGGCACGGTCACAGTCTTGAAGCTGACCTTGTCCTGGCACTTCGGGTCTTTTTGAATCCAGTTGCCATCCATGTAGTTTCCGTCGCAAAAACTCGACGTTCCCTCGTCAATAACGGCTGCTCTGACCGGCAGGCGGGATGTCGTCAAGTTGAAATAGGTCGCCATCTCAGCCCGCTTCACCTTCCTATTGGAGATTGCTTGTCGCAAAGCTGGTGGTAATTCTTCAGGATGAAAATAGACCGCGAATGTAAAGTTGCGGTTGCCGTATTCGTCCGACGCCAGCGGCTCTCCCTTGTACGAATAGGTGACCTCGTATGCAGGCGCTGGCGCTTCGTCTTGTGTATAGGGACAATACATCGATCCACCTGGGTCCCTGAATTGGAGGTCATCACAGTAGCCGGGGTCCATCGTGGATTTCACTTTGGTGAAGACTTTCGTAGCCTTCACTCTCTCGAACCTGATCGTCCCCGTATTGGAAGTTGCCGGGATGGATGCGAAGTGAGTAAAGGGCCGAAGATCTTTGATCTGTGTTTTGACTCCGCGCTCAGCGGATCTGGCTGCGGGGACCTGTGGCGAGCTGTTTCCACGGTTCTCGGCAAAGAATGGCTGCGCCGCCAGTCCCATGCCTACCAACGCTAGAATCATTGGGCGTCGGGCCGATATGGACCAAGGCATTGTCATTTGCTGTTGTGTTGTTGTCATTGTTCGTCTCCTGTTGCAGCGACTACGTCGTGCATCTAGCGTTCGATCTAAGAGAAAGCAAAATTCCTGCCATTTCCACGTCTATGAAAATAAGAGAGAAACGAAGACAGATCGCGGTCCAGCCTCCGTTAACCACGGGGAATTCCGGAAATTCCGGAAATTCCGGGAATCGAAGTTCTGGGAAGACTCCGGCGTGAAGTTACGGCGCGCTGCTTGTATGCCGGCGCGCAACACTTTAAGCTGCCAGTGTGGATGGCGCAATCGCTATCGTCCGGGCGCGGAAACATGGAAACCTAGCTTCGGACTGACGAGCGAACTCATCTCAGCAGCACCGATATTGCTGTTAGGAAAATGAACGCGTTCAAACAGTCCACCTGGAGTTATCGCCCAAGGTCAGCGTGGCTTTGTCCAGGATTTCAAAGATTTCACAAGAAGCAATGGATCCTTTCAGGCGCTACTCGTGGCCGGGAAACATTCGAGAGCTGCAGAATTATGTCGAACGAGCGGTGATTCTGACGCAAGGCGAAACACTTCAGATTGCTCCGCTATCTTCCCGTACTTCTGTTTCAACTGGGTCTACGACGTTAGCAGAACCGGAGGGGGACCACATTTTGAAGGCACTGGAGGAGAGTAACTGGGTCGTCGGTGGTAAGTCTGGTACCTCCGCCCGGGTTGGGATGCCGCGGACGACCTTAATCAACAAAATGCGCAAACGCGGCTTTTTGTGCTACTCGGCTCGTAGTCGTTCTGTCCATACAAGCGAGAGCACGGATCGGGTTATAAACTTGGGTAAAAGCACGGCGTGTGCAACACAAGAATTTGATTGCAAGATGCGTTCTGTGAGGTTTGCCTCGGCTACCGTGCGCCACTCGGCGGGAAATGAGCCAACATCTTTTGTACACCCCGGTCGAGTTTCTTGATGTTCTTGTCAGACTTGCTGGAAAGCGTTTCGCTCGCTGAGCCTCGCCAAATTAGTTTCTTAGCTTTCGAGTCGAACATGTCGACCACCAGTGTTCCAACCTTGTAGGTGTCCTCTGTTGTGGTCGCATCTGGGAAGCCGCCTCCCCAGCGCCACCCCCAGCCACCCTCGAAAGTGTCGTAATAAGTGTCGAGAGTTTTGCGATTCTTGGTCATCTCCATCGCTATGATAGCGACGTCTCCGCCTGTCTCGACTTCCTTCCAGCCTTTTGCGGTTAAAACTGAGTTCACGGCGTCCTTAATGTGACCGACCCACAAGACATCGTCGGTCTGCACTCTTGTCCACGAATAGGTTTGGTATTTGTTGAAATCGGCGTCACGATCGTAATCGATGTTCACATCCTGGGCGAAAACCGAAACCGTACAGATTAAGGTCATAACGACAGGAAATGGAAAACGTTGCATGTTCATGAATTTCTCCTTGTCGTGTTGGAATTGCAACCGAAGCGCCAAATCATCTCCGTGATCAGAACAGTGGCGTCGCCCGGACAACTCTCATCACTTGCACGGTCACGGTTCGTATCATGCATCTTCGATGTCCTCCCTTCCTTCTAGCCCTTGCTCGGATGGGCCCCCATGCGTTTCCGCCCTCTCTCTCGTGACCCATTCACGGATATAAGGCGGAGAATTCCTGAGTTCCGTTCCGTGGGCCTCGCTGAGAGCAAGGAGTTTCACGGCTTCCCTGTCGACAAGAAGAACGCTTTTGAGATCGATGGCGAAGCTGCCCGATTCCTGTTCCAGTACGCCCCGAAGCATGTCGACATGTTCCCCTGTAATCCGGCCGCTTATAAGCAACACCACGAGACTTTCAGAGGCAACGATTCGATCGATTCTGCAGCTCATTTTGGGCCTTCGGTTCAATCCTTCTATCTATAGAGCTGGTCGGGATGGACAGTTGGACCTCCGTACCCGCCGCTGGACTACTCGAGATTTTGAGTACCCCTCCGATTCTCGTTGCCCGTTCCCGCATGCCTGCTAAACCCCAGTGCCCGTCCCGCCCCTTCTCGATCACCTGAGGATCGATTCCACGCCCGTTGTCGCGAATCCGCACGTACAGCTCACTGTCGGAATATTCAAGCTCTAACTCGATGCGTTTCGCCCCGGAATGACAAAACGCGTTAACCAGCGCCTCTCTAGCAATGCGGTAGATATCATGCTGGATCTCTCGTGCCAACTGCTTTTGGCGGCCGGTGACCGTGACACAAAAATCGATAGCGGGCTGTACCTTGAGTTCGTCCTGAATGCCAGATAACGCACCAACCAGGTCTGAGCTTTGAGAGTCCGTCGAGCGAAGCCCCTGTATCGCGCCGCGGCCTTCCACGATACCTTGCCTCATGATTTCAAGGATCCGATCCAACTGGTTTTTGACCGGTGAATCTTGGGCCACGCGAAGGACTACCGCACCTAGGTGCAATGAGGCGCTCTGGAAAGTTTGCAGGAGGGTGTCATGGAGTTCCTGGGCAATTCGAGTGCGTTCCTCAAGACGCACATTTTCTTGCCGGACACGCTCTCCTTCCTGTTTACGTGATTCAATTTCCGTCGCGCTCAAGTACCATCTTGTCGCTCGGCCTTCCTCTACCAACGGGTTGTACCGCGCCGGGAACCCGCGGTAGATGCCGTCTTTTTCATGTAATCTTGTATCAAGTTCAAACGGCTCACCCGCGCCAATCCCCCGATCAACTTCCGCGCAGCTGAAGTCTGCTTCATTTCTTCTTCGAGATTCTGCAGCGTCGCGGAATCGATTGCCTTCACCACGGCCCTGCAGAGGTTCCGCGCATTGCGGAGGGCACCCTCGATACGCGCCTTTGGCCGGCGCGGGTCTTCGCAGCAACGCTGTGGAACTCAACTGGAAGGCATACCGTTTTGCAGTCCTCATTGTTCCCCCTCCTGTTCCCGCGACTACGTCATGCATCTCGCAACCGATCTAAGAGACAGCAATGCTCCTGCCATTTCCAAAGTCATGAAAATAAAAGAAGACGGCGATAGATTGCGGCCCAGCCTCCGCGAATCACGGGAATTCCGGAAATTCCGGAAATTGCCGGAATCGGAGTTCTGCGAGAAGGACCACTAGCTGAATTTGAATTGTTGCTTGTCGATTTTCAAGGCCTTGATCCGGGTATCGAGGGTCGACGGTGGAATTCGCAGCTTAGCCGCTGCTCCGGACGGTCCGGAAACCCGGCCTCTAGTCTCAGCGAGCGCCGCCTCGACAATCTCCCGCTCGGTTCGCGCCTCAACCTTCAAAGCAGGCGACGTTTCAACCCGCGATGCCTGCGGAGAAGTCCTTTTGGATAGCCATAGCTCATCAACCGAAAAAACATCGGTGGAGCTCAGGATGATGGATCTTTCAATTACGTTCTGCAACTCACGGATGTTGCCAGGCCAGTCGTAAGATTGCAACAGGTCCAGTGTCTTCTTGTCGATCGATCGGATATTCTTGCCGGCCCGATTCGCGTAGCGCTGCACAAAATACTCGACCAGCATCAAAATGTCGTCTTTCCGCTCGCGCAAAGGCGGCATTTCGATGGGAAACACATTCAGCCGATAGAGGAGATCCTGGCGGAAAGTCCTATTCGCCACGGCGGCGTTCAAGTCGCGATTCGTGGCAGCGATAACGCGAACGTCGACTCGAACAGGCTGTCCTCCCCCCACTCGCTCGAATTCCCGTTCCTGTAGCACCCTCAATAACGCCGCCTGTGTGTCGGGTAGAAGTTCGCCAACTTCGTCCAGGAAGATAGTTCCGCCATCAGCCATTTCGAATCGCCCAAGCCGGCGCTGCGTGGCTCCCGTGAAGGCTCCCTTCTCATGGCCAAACAATTCCGAGGAAACCAGCGTGGGCGGGAGCGCAGCACAATTCACACTAACAAAGGGACGGCCAGATCTTTGAGATCGTTTGTGAACGGCACGGGCGATGAGTTCTTTGCCTGTGCCGGTTTCCCCCGTAATCAGAACGGTGGAGTCGGTCGGAGCGACTTTTGCAATCCGGGAGAGAACGGCCTTTAGAGACCTCGACGTACCGACAATTTCCTCGAACATCGAAGCTTTGTCGATCTCCTCGCGAAGGGCAACGTTTTCCTGCTGAAGTCTCTCCTCAGCTCTCTTTCGCTCATCAATATCCGTTAGCGCAGCATACCAACGCTTGACCTGTCCCTTGTCGTCGTGCAGTGGATTGAAACGAGCCAGAAACCAGCGATAACTCCCGTCAGCGCCTCGCACCCGCAACTCCAACTCGCAAGCGGAGCCACTCGAGCGAATGCTATCGGAAAAAGCCCGCGGTATCCGTTCCAGGTCGTCAGGATGAATGAACCCACCAGGAGTATTAAACGTTCTGGGCGTTTTCAGCCACTCTTCAAGACTAAGGCCGATATAATCGAGCCCAGTGCGGTTGCAATAAAGACGTTCACCACCGGGTCCAAGTACCGCAACCTGTTGAGGAGAGAAGTCCAGCATTTGACGGAGCTCCATTTCCTGCTCCCGGATCTTTTCCTCGGCTGCCCTACGCTCAGTGACGTCGATCACAGTGCCCACAAATTCAACGAGATGGCCAGACGTGTTCAGAACAGGATGACCAATGCTGTGAATGTCCCTGACTGCGCCACCCGGATGCACAATGCGGTAATTCACTGCTTCATTCGACCTGTTATGCTTGGCCCTCTTGGCGGACTCCCGGAACGCCAGTTGATCGTCGGGATGAATTCGCTGGATGAGTTCTTCCATTCGGGGCAAACCATCGCGTGGATCAAAACCCAAAACGCGGTAACATTCCTCCGACCAATACCTGACGTCGGTGTCGGGACTCCAGGCCCAACTGCCGGTTTGGCTGAGTCTCTGCGCTTCCGCCAGGTACGCTTCACTGCTCCGGAGGGCCTCCTCGGCTCGCTTTTGTTCGCTCAAGTCGAGGACGAACACGACGCCCTCGTTCGCACTTTGAAACAGCGCACCTCCAATCAGCACGGGCACGCGGCTGCCGTCTTTCCGGAAAAACTCCTTCTCGTATGGCTGAAAGACCCCAGTTGCCTGTGCCTCTGTCAGGGCACGTTGGTCGCGCTCGCGCAATTCGGCCGGCGTGAGATCCACCCAGCCCAATCGGCCCGAGATGATATCCTCACGGTTGTGTTGCAGCATTTGTAGAAACGCCTGGTTCGTGTAGACTATCTTACCCTCGACGTTCGCGATGAAGATTCCCAGAATGCCGGCGTCGACCAGGCGCTGGATCTTATCTTCGGCTGTCTTTCGCTCGGTGATGTCGGTCACCGCCCCGACAACCTCGATGTCGCCGCATGAATCCGGAAGAGCGTGCGCTCGAACGTGGATGTGTTTGATTGCCCCACTTGGCATAACCAGACGATACTCGTGTTCGAAGTCTGTGCTCCTGGATACGCCTTCGATGACCTGTTGTGCAAGCGCCCTATCGTGCGGATGTATGCGTTGGAGCACCATGTCCAGGGTTGGTTTCTCGGCGCGGTCGTACTCGAAAATCCTATAGGTTTCTTCTGTCAAGACAATCTCGCCGCTGTCAGGTTTCCACCCGAAGCTGCCTGTGTGGCTGAGTTTTTGGGCTTCTGCCAGATAGGCCTCGCGCCGTCGGAGTTCCTGAGTGAGAAGCTCGTGCTCCGTAACGTCCATCGCAGTGCCAACGATTCTTTGCAGCGTACCGTTCTCGACAACAGGAGCACCAACGCAACGGATATACCTAACTTCGCCGTCGGATCCCACAATTCGCTTGGTGACGTCACATCCCAAAGCTTCCGCCACCATTTGCTTGATCAGCGATCTCATGAACTCGCGATCCTGCGGATGGATCATGGCGAGGTATTCCTCAAGGCCGGGGGCTTCCTGGGTAGGATCAAGACCATACATGCGCAGAAGCTCTCCCGACCAGTGACTGAAGAAACCCGCAGGGTTCAAAACCCAGCTACCCATGCGGGCAAGCCGCTGCCCTTCGACCAGATAATGCTCGTTACGCTGCAGGGCTTCCTCGGCGCGCTTGCGATCTTCGATGTCGGTGAGGACACCGTACCACTTAAGGATGTTTCCATCTTCATCTCGGAGCGGCACGCCGCGTTGCAAATGCCAGCGGTATTCCCCATCCGCGCGCCGGAAACGCACTTCGTCCTCAAAAACTTCGCCTGTGCGAACACACGCCAACCATTTGCGTTCGTGCCGCTGAAGATCGTCTGGGTGAATTGCGGCATGCCAACCTGATCTAGCCAACTTCTCTGGCGACATGCCCGCGTACTCCACGAATCGGCTGTTCATGTAAGCATTCGAACCGTCTGGTAGAGCGCTCCGCACTATCGCTGGAATGGTATCCACCACGTCGCGAAGCTCTCGCTCGGCCCGCTTCCGTTCGTCAATGTCGAGATTCACCCCGATCCAATACAGGAGGGTTCCATCGCTTGTCCGAAGTGGTTCAACCCGACTTAGAAACCAGCGGAATTTTCCTTCAGCGTTACGAATTCGTTGACTGTTTTCGGCAGCGGAGCCAGTGCCTATACAGACTGACCAAACCCTCCGTGCTTCTTCGCGGTCATCGGGATGCAGGAAGGGGATATGGGCATCCCACTCTGCGCCGGTGTCGATGCCGAATCGAAGGGGATGGTCTTTCGGCAGACCAAGGTAATCCCCGGTTCGTTCATTCACAAATGTGAGCCCACCGGACGGAAGAGCGTACCAGGTGTATGCCGGAATCACATTGAGAGTGGCTTGTAATTGTGCTTCGAGCCAAGGGTTACTGTTGAGTAGCGCCATCCACGTGTAAACCGATATCCTCCCCTTCCGTTGTTTTAAGATCGGAAGAAAGTTGCAGCTTCAGTCGTATTTAAATCGGCGTTTATCGATTTTCAAGGCTCTGATTCTGTCCTCAAGAGTAGAGTGGGGCATCCCAAGCTTGACCGCGGCTCCCGATGGTCCGGAAACCCGACCTCTGCTCTCGGCCAGCGCCGCCTCGATAATCTCCCGCTCGCTGTGCGGCTTGGCCTCACCCTTAGAAGCTACCGACGTTGCGACCCGAAATGCCGGCCGAGAAGTCTCTTTGGAAAGCCACAACTCATCAACTGAAAATGCATCACCGGAGTTCAGAATCACGGACCTCTCAATTACGTTCTGCAACTCACGAATATTGCCAGGCCAGTCGTAGGACCGCAACAGGTCCAGCGTCGTCTTGTCGATCGATTGGATATTCTTGCCCGGTCGGTTCGCGTAGCGTTGCACGAAATACTCGGCCAGCATCAGGATGTCGTCCTTCCGCTCTCGCAGAGGTGGCACCTCAATGGGGAATACGTTTAGCCGGTAAAATAGGTCCTCGCGGAACTTTCCATTGTCCACGGCTGCTTTCAAATCACGATTCGTGGCAGCAATGACGCGAACGTCCACGTGTATAGGGCGTCCTCCCCCCACTCGCTCGAATTCCCGTTCCTGCAGCACCCTCAACAGAGCGACCTGGGTGTCGGGTAGAAGTTCGCCCACTTCGTCGAGGAAGATGGTTCCGCCGTCGGCCAATTCGAAACGGCCAAGCCGGCGCTGCGTAGCTCCCGTGAAGGCTCCCTTCTCATGGCCGAACAATTCTGACGCGATCAGGTCGCGCGGGATTGCTGCGCAGTTCACACTCACAAGGGCCCGCGCGGAGCGCCGGGAACGCCAGTGAATAGCGCGGGCGACCAGTTCCTTGCCAGTGCCCGTCTCTCCGTTGATCAACACCGTGGCGTCGGTCGGGGCCACGACCCCTACTATGCCGAGCACGCGCCGGAGGGCGGCGCTGTTCCCGACAATGCGGGGTAATCCGCTGCCGTACAGCCTGCCGCTGTCAAGCCCGATTTTCGCCAACGCCGCATCCTCGATTTCAATGGATACGCTGTGGTTGACTGTGGGCGCTTCACCTAACCAGCTTGTTTGTGCCGCCATACCTGATTCCTTCGTCCGCCTTATTTTCGACGCTCACGTATCCAGGCCTTGCTTAACTAACTCCCACGTTGTTGCCTCGTGATCCCTCAAGCGGCTCGGCCGAGCACGTCGCCGCTTGGCGCTTGAATCTTTTCAAGACTGCGGTCTACGGCTTCCTGGCACCGTAGGCAAAATAGAGCCCACGGCACCGCGAGAAGCCGCTTGGGGTGGATGTCTTCATCGCACCCCAGGCACGTCCCAAAGTTGCCTTCTTCGATACGACGGAGGGCCGCTCGGGCGTTTCGAAGTTGGTTATATTCTCGGTCGAGGTTACAAACCGCGAGTGCGCGTTGTGAAGCCGCCTGAGTCTCGTCCAGTTCATCGGCGCTTCGCTCAACGGTGATCCCGTCGCGTTTGCGTGTAAGGTCCTCCAGTTCAGCCACCCTTGCCGTCAGCATCGCTCGAAATCGCGGCAGTTCACTCGTGGTCATTGATGGCTCCTGTTTTGCCCTCAGGCTACAAAAACTTCCTCTTCACTTCCATTCTGGATCTGATCCCCGTTTTCCGCACCCCACGATGGGGTTTCCGCAAAACACCGAGATCACGGTTCCAGGTAGTACCACTTTCGGGACCATGACACTAACCTCCAGGCGATCGATGATTGCTCCTCGGTGACTTTTCTAACGCGGCGAGAAGCTGTATGGGGCCAGGCCACAAACCCCACTGAAGCGCAGCTTATCTCTCAGACAGAAAGGCCCGTTGCGAGCTTATCGGAGGCAATCACCCCAAGGGTTGAATCCCACGGCGCAGCGCAATCTCTTAGCCGGTTCTTGTTGCCACAGGTCGTCGCGGCCTCTTATCGTTCTGCGAGGTCGCGCGGTTTCGCCGCTTGGGTTTGCAAACTAGGCCGGGGATCACGCAGCACCACGGCGAAGAGTTCTACTGGCGCGAAATCTCAATTCGCTTCCGTCCGAATAGGTGCGCATCCACGGACCACGCCCCAGGTCCGAGCATCGCCAATGCAGCGCTCAACGCCCCGAGCCCGACGTGCATCCAGGGATCGTTAGAATGCGATAGGATGAGACACACTTCCCCGACAGCCATTAGCACACCCGCGACGGGTGTCCACAAACCAACCAGCAACAGCGCCGCGGAGCACGCCACCACCAGTTGCAGGACGAGCAGCGTTTTCAAAGGCTCCGTCAGCAGTCCTGCAATCCCTTCTTGGAGAGGAGGAAGACTTGCTACTGCTCGCACCAATAAGAGCCCGGTTCCGGGCCAACCCTCAGGAAATGTCGCAAAAAGCCGTTGCAATAGAGTGCCCGTTTACAGGTTACCCAGACGGAGCACCTCATCGAAACCCGTAATCACGTCCCTCCTAAACCCCTCTTTCGGGGGATTTAGAGATGGATAATCCCGCGTTTCACGCCGACTGTAACGGCATGAGCCCGATCGTGGACGCCAAGTTTGGTGAAAATGCTCTTCATGTGGCCCTTCACGGTTTCTTCCGTGATGGAGAGCTTCGCGGCGATCTCTTTGTTCGCATTCCCGCCGGAAATCAGGCTCAGAACCTCGATCTCCCGCGAGGACAAGGCGTCCTCGCCGGCATGCTCGGCGAGTTCCGCAGCCACCTCGGGCGGAATCCGCTTTTCCCCGGCATGTACCAGACGCATGATCTCCACCAGGTCTTTCCGCACCTGACTCTTGAGCAGGTAGGATCGAGCGCCGGCCTTGATCGCGCGCAATACCTGGACGTCTCCCGCGTATGTCGTTAGAACGATGATTCGCGCCCCGGGGAATTCCTCGCGAATCGCGATCATGGCGTCGAGACCATCCATTTCCGGCATCTGCAAATCCATCAGGGTGACATCCGGACGATGTATTCGAAATTGTTCGATGGCCTCGCGCCCGTTCGAAGCCTCGGCAACCAATGTCATGTCCGATTCACTGGCCAAAAGCGCGGCCACAGCCTCGCGGAGGAGGGGGTGATCGTCGACCGAGAGAATGCGAATTGGGCCCCGATCAGCGCTCATCGAATGCTTCCTTCTTTTTGCGGAATAGGCGAAGACCTCCGCGCCGGACCGCCGTCTCGTATGCAATGGAGCCTGGAATGCGCAACTCCACCTCCGTGCCAGCTCCGACTTCGCTCCACATCTCGAGCTGCGCTCCGATCTCTCTCGCGCGTTCACGCATGCCCGGCAAACCCCAGTGTCCGTCCCGTCCCGAGTGCAGGTGTTTCGGGTCAATCCCCTTTCCATCATCCCGGATCCGCAGCCGAAGAAGACTTTCGCCGTACGTGATATCCGCTTCGATTTGGCTTGCCTGTGCGTGGCGGAACGCATTTCGCAGCGCCTCACGCGCAATTCGGTAAATGTCGTCGCGGAGGATTGGGCGGAGGTCCCGCGGCGTGCCGTCTACAGAAACGCGGAACGTCGCCGGACCGTTCTCCCCATCGTGGGAGCCGGCGAGCTCTTCACCTAACGCGGCCACAGCGTGGGACAGTTCGTTGGTAACCGTCGTAGAGGAACGTATGTTCTGAATCGCGTTGCGGCCTTCTACGAGGGCCTGATCGGCCCGATCGAGAACCTTTTCGAGAGCTTCCTTTCCTTTGCCGGGCGGAAGCAGATTGTCTACCGCTTGGAAATGGATCATCAACGACTGAAAACTCTGCAACAGCGTGTCGTGCAATTCCCGGGCGATGCGCGAACGTTCATCGACACGCGCTTCCATGCGCGAGTTAAATCGCTGGGAGAACTGATGGAGGCGGTACCGGTACAGCGTCCAGAGCAATGCCAGAAAAGCGGCCGCGCATGACGCCTGAAACCAACGCGTCTGATAGTAGGCCGGCGCAATGGAGAAATCGAGCGTATCGCCGGCCTCGTTCCAGACGCCGCTGTTATTCGAGGCGATGACGCGGAAGCGGTAGTTCCGAGGAGACAGATTGCCATAGAACGCTTGCCGGCGATTGCCCACGTCCTGCCAGTCGCGATCGTAGCCTTCCAGCTTGTATTTGAAACGGTTCTTCTCCGGCGCGACCAGGCTGAGAGCGGTATAGTCGATCTCCAGATCGCGAACCAGCGGGGGCAGGCGCAAGTTCAAAGTTGCGTGGTGAGTCTTGCGGTCGGCGGTGATTTGCTCGATGTGTACCGGTGGCGGGAGATTGTTGTAGGAAAGATGATGCGGATCGATGACGCTGACGCCGTCGCCAGGCAAGAACCAGATTTTGCCATCAGTGGACTTGGCGACATGCGGACCATAGCCGCCAACACTCTCACGGCTCCTGACTCCATCGGAACTGTCGAAAACCATGGCTTTGATAGTTAGCTCGGGATGGGCGGACCACGCCTCCAACTCTGTCCGGGCAACGCGCACCAAGCCACAGGCCGTGTACAGCCAGAACGTATGAATGTCGTCTTCCACCGCCCAGTTAACGGTATCGCAGGGCAACCCGTTCTTGCTGTTCAGCGTGGCCACCCGGCCGTTTTTCAGCCGGCTAAGCCCGCCCTCGGTTGCGGCCCACAGCGTACCGTCCCTATCGAGTTGAAACCCCGTGACACGGCCCTCGCCGCCCAACCCATCGGCGACTGAGTATGATGCGCGCACCTGACCATCCTTGAAATAGGCGATGCCACCTTCACGAAATCCCAGCCATAAGCCGCCCCGCACGGGGTCGGGGAGTGAAGCAATGGCCCAGTCCTTACGCCCCAGCTTCGCCCAAGGGATCCGTTCGACCACACTCGTCACAAGCAAATGAAAAAGACCGTAATACTGGTAGCCGATCCAGAGACTCCCCGCTCGGTCCCCGGCGATTGTAAACACCTCTCCGCCGGGCACGCCGCTTACGGGAATGAATCGGCCATTCTCCACGTAGCCAACCCCATGAAGCGTGGACACGCAAATGCGCCCTTGATCGTCCTGAAAGAGGGATCCCACCTCATCCAGCAACCCACTATCGGTTATCTCTCGCACCTCCCTCATCGCGCGCGGCCCGATCGCCGCGGCAAGTCCGGTCAGTTCTCGTTCCGGTTTGGCGTCACCGGTCACGGTCTGAGCGCTGCGCTGGGCCATTGCGCTGCGCGTGCGATAATTTGTGATTTGCCCGTCCTTCCATCGGCTCAAGCCATCAAAACTGCCGAGCCAAACGCTGCCATCCCTGGCCGCCACGACGGACCAAACATCGGCATTAGACAGCCCTTGCTTCGTAGTAATCGTGGGGACGGCAACGTTGCGAAAGCGGTCGAGTCCATTAGTGGTGGCGACCCAAATACTGCCCTCACGATCCTCAAATAGACATGAAATGTGATCGCCGGAGAGACCGTCAGACTGCGTGAACACATCCGTCCTTCCCTGGTGCACGTGCAAGAGCCCCCGGGTCGTTCCGATCCACAGAACGCCATTGCGATCCCGGAGCAGCTTATTTGCATTGATCTGCCGCCCGGTGCCTGGAAGGGGATAGGCCTCGGCTTTCCCGTTGAGGATCTGTTGGATTCCGCCGTTCCTAATGACCAGAAGGGCCCCGTTCTCGCCACCGATCAGAGTTTGGGGGTACCCGTTCACCGGGTCTGGCAGCGGGTAGCGTTCCGGAGGGCCAGGCTTCCATCGCCACACCCCGGTCGCCGCCGCCGCCCAGAGATTTCCCCCGCTATCCTCATACAAAGCCCCCACCGCGAGGCCGAAACTGCCGTCCTCTCCGTAGCAGCGGACGCTGCCCCCTTGAATCGCGCAGAGTCTGCCAGCGGGCGTCGTAAATACGCCGGCCCATACCGTGCCTTCACGATCCTCGAGGAGTGCATCAACACTCTGCCCGTCAAACTCCGGGTAATGAGTCAGCTTACCGTCCTTCCAACTTGCCAGTCCTTTCCAGGTGCCAATCCAAAGAGTCCCATCGCGCGCAGGGAGCAGGCTTCGAATAAGGCTGTGAGCGAGATGCTCACCCGCCGGCGGTTGCCAGGGAACATTCCCAACGCCATCAAAACGGAGCAAGCCGAATTCCGTGCCGAGCCAGAGATAACCGTCGGGCGTCTGGGCGATTGACGAGATGTAGCCCTTGGTAAAACCTTCGCGGACCTTCCAAGCGGTGTGCGCGTATTGGCTGATGTCGAGAGACGGGTCTAAGGCGGACGCGCAAGGGCAGCACGCCAGGAGGATGCCGAACGCGATACCGGCTCGTCTTCCCATGCGCACAATTATAATGCTGTCGGACAGGGTTTGGACTAGAATACGCCTATGGCAACCGCTTCGTGGAAACCAGCCCTTGAATGGGCGGAGCTTTAGTTCTCTGATCGATCTGACGCCGGGAGTGGTGATGACGGCGGCCGATTTTCAGGATCAGCGCCAGTTCGGCTAAAAGGTCAACTTCAGCGCCAACTGGAGAATTCGCGAGGGACTATTCGGGTTTACCGAAGTAATCAGTCCGAATGTAGATGAGGTAGTGTCTGTGTTGGGTAGCCAGAACTCCGGATGATTGATGACATTAAATGCTTCAACCCGGAATGCGCTTTCCACTTTCTCTCCGAAAAATGGAGTCCTCTTCTCGAGCGACAAATCTAGGTTCGAGAACCCTGGCCCGAAGACCGAGTTCCTCCCGTACGTTCCATAGGTCCGCTGGTTCGGCGCAGGGATACAAGTTTGGCAACTCCAGCTCGCGGGATTTGGCGCGAAGCTGTTGGGATTGAAGAAGAAGTTTCCGGTAATTCCGTTGATGGTTTGAACGTGAGCAGGATTAAACGTCTGAACGGACCTTCCCGCTAGATTCGCTCGAACTAAATCGCCATCTCCGGCACCCGAGGGACCGGGCTTGCTGTAGCCTGGATTGGCGACTTGAGCAAGAACATCCAGTGGAGATCCGCTCTGTTTGGCGAAGATTGGGAAGAGGCGCCAGCCGCTCGTTAACCTTCTGGGGCCACTAGACCAAAGATGCGCAAACGGAATCTCCCATTCCCCGCTGATCACAAGCCGCTGCCGCACGTCGTCGGTAGCGTTCCCGTAGAACTGATCATGGTTGTAGTATGGGACTCGTCTGGTACCATTTCCAATATAGCCGTCCGCGTTGTCCAGCATATGCGACCAAGTGTAAGAAACGGTGTAAAAGGTCTCGCCCAACGAATGCCAGTTGCCCAGTCTCTTATTCAGACTTGCCAGCATGCCGTTGTAGTTCGAATGCCCGAGGTCGTTCTCAAAAGCGCTGGTCTTCTGATAGCAATCATAGGGGGCGCAGGCTCCAGCGGTTTCCACGTTAAGGAGCCTTAAGTTTGTTCCCAAAATTATGGGGTTTGGATCAAATAGATCAGGCATCCTGTGTGCGCTATTCCCTACGTATGTAAGTTCGGCTACTAGAGTTCTCCCTAGCTGCTGCTGGAGGCTGAGGCTCCATCCATAAATGTATCCTGGCTTGAGGAACGGGCTAATATAGCCATAGTTCACCGGCAACAGCCCAGCTGCACCCCAATTCAGATTGCCGGGCGGGTTCGGTGACGGATATGGGAAAGTATTCGGAACTCCTCCGGAGGCGTAGGGATTCGACATGTAGGCGAGCTGACCCGTGATCGGTGTGGTCGGAGTAGGTAATGGTACAAGAGGATATGCAAACCACGGTGCTCCGCTGGCTGGCCAAAAGACACTAATTGCTGAAAGGTTGTCGTCAAACATCCCGAAGCCGCCACGCAGGCTAGTCCGACCTTTACCAGTGGGATCCCAGGCAAAGCCGAAGCGGGGAGTGATTTGAGCATGGTAGGGGAAGTAATCGCCGCTCGGTGCTCCGGGATCGCCCGGAACCAACAGGCCGGGAGGTGCGTAGGTGAACTTCTGAGACTTCAACCCTGGTATCAATGCCATTGTTAAGCCTCTCTTGTCGGTCATTGGAGTATTGTACTCATAGCGCACTCCCAACGTGAGTAAGAGTCGCGGAGTCACTTTCCACTCATCTTGGAAAAATGACCAGTAGCCCTTTGATCGCGGATACTCAAGCCCTGTTTCGCCCTGTTGAAAATATAACGGAATGCCGAGCAAGAAATCGGCAAAGCTGTTTCCAGACCCAATGCCCCCTGGCCCCTGGAATCCAAAAACTCCGTCATTAGCATTGCCCATATGCCCGTTATTCTGAAGTAGGTTAAAAGAGAAGCCTGCTTTCAGCGTGTGCCGACCGCGTATCCACGTTACCGTATCACTGACAGAGTAAGTGGTGTCAAAAAGCTGAGTCGGGAAACCATTGTTACCTAATAACATGCCGCTGTCGAAACTCAGGATCGTGCCTCCTTTGATCTCAGGTTCAGGAAAGATCTGAATACCCAAGGCACTCGGTGGCGGTAGTTGTCGTGTCGGTACACCGTCAGACTGGAGATAACGGTCTGCGCTCGCGCGCAATTCGTTTATCAACTTTGGCGAAAAGGTTTTCGTGTAGTCGATGTTGATGACCCGCTGATCTCGCGCGCCGAGCGATGGGTAACCTGCGACTGTGTCTCCCTCGAGACCGCCAAACGCTGAAACGAAATTCCGATTCGCGTAGCCGAAGGTTGCCGAGATCCGGTCGTTCTGCGTCGCATAGAAGTCAATCTTGCCGGTGTACTCGTCCCGGTTATCTGTCGACGGACCTTGCGGAACCTGAAGACCGTTCGGAGACGTAGGGATCATATTCGCATTGATTATGTTTTGGGACACTGGGTTGATTCTTGAGGGTGCGATGATCGCTTGGCTCGCCAGTTGCGGGTTGGGCTGGAAGTAAGGGTTCGCGAGCAGAAACGCGGCCACGTTGGGATCCGGCCTGCCCCCGGGGGCAGCACGCGAGAAATCGCCTGCCGTTTCCGCGGGCGTGAACACTGGTACCGCCGGGTTGACTAGGGTTTGCACTTGGCGCTGTCCCTGATACCCAAAGAAGAAGAATAACCGGTCTTTTCCATTTACGATCTTCGGAATCACAATCGGTCCCCCGAAAGTCCCGCCAAACTGATTACGCTTGAGAATGGGGCGCGGAAGGCCTGCGGCATTGCTGAAATAGTCGCTGGCGTTTAAGTCCTCGTTTCGAAGGTAGTCGTAGAGACTACCATGCACGTGGTTGGTGCCGGACTTGGTTACGACGCTGACGACGCCCCCTCCATTGCGCCCATACTCCGCCGTGTAGTTGTTGCTCAAAATTCTGAACTCGGCGATCATGTCGGGGTTCGGATTTAAAACTACTGCGTTGGTCACGACGGATGTGTTGCTGCCGCCATCCAAAAGGAAATTGATTGAATTCGCGCGTCCGCCAGCGATCGAGAAAGAGCCCGCCATGTATGGATTGCTGGCCAGCCCCTGCCCGAAATTGGTGGTAGCCGCTGGAACGACGCCGGGTTGGGTGAGCGCCAAGTCTAAAGTATTGCGGCCGTTGAGAGGTAGATGCTGAACGGTTGCTCCTGTGACGGTCCCGCCGATCGTGGGAACTTCAGTTTCGACTTGCGCGGCCTGTGCCTCTACCGCAAAGGTTTGCGAGACTGCGCCAACAACCAACCTGACATCGACCCGAAGCGTCTGGTTTATCTGGAGTTCAGCAGGCTTCGTTAGCGAAGTTCCAAACCCTTCTTTTTCAACAGATACCGTATAGGTCCCGATCGGCAAATCGAGAACCTGATAGGCCCCATCGGTTCCGGCAACAGTCTCCCAGCGTCCGTTGGTTGCGGTGTTAGTGACGACGACCTTGGCGTGACTGACGACCGCCTCGGAAGGGTCGGTGACCGTGCCAACGATGCGTCCGGTAGCAGTTTGAGCGTTAGCCCGGAAGCTGAGCACGAACACTAGGCTAACCACGGCTTTTCTGATCATGTGAATCCGTCGTTAACGCGATTACAAACAGCGCTTAACCCAGCCAAAGAACCCTACTTTGTGAGGCAGCATCCAGCGATACTCGACGTCTGCCCGCAGGACGCGATCTTCATACAGGAACGGTTCGCCGCTGGCTAGAGACGCGCACCACTCTTCCACGATTCCTTCGACATCCTCGCGATGGATGAACGCTGTCCACTTCCAGCCCTGCAAATCCTCTAACGACAGCCCAAAGAACGTTAGCCAGTTTTGTTTGAAGAAATCAAGGTAGCCGTCCGGCCGACCCGTGTGAATCAGACTGGGGGCCGAATCGACGAGGAGTTGAAGGTCCGACGTTTGATACCGTCCGACGGCACCATCTCCATTGGTGGCCATGGCTCGCATTATATCCCTCTGAGATGCTTCTCAATCTCTCCTGGCCTCATGTAGGAAATCCAGCGGCAATCCGTTAAGGAACAAACGCACCACCGAGGATCAGGCGCGCCTGACTATGCATGCGAACTTCATGCTGATCGCGGCGCCTGACAAGCACCCATGTGTGCAAAAGAGGCAGCCTGAACTTAGCCTGGAACAGATTCCGCTGCCACGGTGCGCCCGCAGATTTTGATGTCCATTTTCAGGCCGACCTGGCTTGTTTTCGTGCTGTAATCGTGTTGGTAGATGAGGAAGAGGATAGTCAGTGCTAGAATCTGGGATTCTACCCACCTGCTTTCTTCTTCTTCTATCAGTTCCTCTTGTTTGCCGTCTTTCATGCTGTCCGATTGGTAGCCTGTTGCAGGAATGCCGAGTCGGGCGCCGACCCTGTGCGCCACGTCAGCTATGAATCCGAAACTGCGCGAGGTAAACAGAAC
>Ga0207066_1113_pt1 | contig 21432 bp, 17 predicted proteins | sample Alteio_BWMinCont_24_FD_153490 | JGI IMG/M metagenome (GOLD analysis project Ga0207066, IMG submission 153490) | Enriched cells from forest soil in Barre Woods Harvard Forest LTER site, Petersham, Massachusetts, United States -... | ecosystem: Environmental > Terrestrial > Soil > Temperate forest >...
TCCCATTTAACCGAAGATAAACCACCATTTGTCCGTAAATGTCCCAGGAATGTCCAAGGAGAAAACAGATCACCCGCGCTCGCGGAGACGGACCAAGCGGCTCACAAAGGATTGCCCAGTTGGCCGGCTTTCACTCCCGGGGAGCGCGCCACGATGATCTTCAATACACCGGAATCGAAAGTGGTAAACGACCCAAATCGCGACGAGCGCCTCGCCCTGGCCTCTGTCCGTAAAGCGTGACGTGTAGGGCAGCCAGTCCCGGCGCTTCCTGCAGGCCGGTCCGGATTCTGTATCGGCCTCAATCCGCCGCCCGCGAAGGAAAGAAACCAGGGCCAACAATAATTCAAGACATTGAACACGATCTGGCGTAGTGGGTCTAGAAGAATTATGCTAGGTAGTTGACATTGTTCGAAAACTGATGTGCGGACCTCTGGATCCACGGTTTAGGAGAAATCAACACCATCGGAAACGCAACAATACGACAGGGAGGCAGTACTATGAATGGAACAAGGCTAGCAACATGGGCGGCGCTGAGTGCTGTGCTCGTGCTAGCGCCGGGTCTGAGCTACGGGCAGTCTACGACACTCACGGCCTTCGATAAGCTCCCAGACTGGACCGGCTTGTGGAGGATGATGGGCCCAACGATTTTTGACACCGCGACACAGACCGGCAAGGGTGGAGCGGTAACGCCAGGCGTGAGGGAGCATCCGCCGTACGCCGACGTCTATGAGAAGAAATACCAGGAGCATCTGGCTCGGCGCGATGTGAGCCGGCTTCCCGACGTGATCACCAACTGCGGGGTTCCCGTTGGCTACCCGCGAATTTTGAACCTTCCGGATACCTATGAGTTTATGGTGCGGCCGGACGAGTTTTACATCATCACAGAGAACGGTCCGAACACGATGCGCGTGTATACGGACGGACGTCCGCTCCCCAAGAAGGAAGATACGTGGGGGACCTATACGGGCGTCTCGGTCGGCCATTGGGAGGGCGACACGCTGGTGTGGGAGACGATCGGCTTGAAGGGGGACCGCGATAGCGATTCGATCCTGGATCGGACGGGTCTGATTCTGAGCGATGCCGCGCACGTTAACACGCGAATGCGAAAGATCGACGAGAACACGCTCCAGGCAGTGCTCACTATCGAGGATTCCAAGGCTTTGACGAAACCGTGGGTCGTTACGAAGCGCTTCAGGAAACAGGAGCCTGGATTATTCATGTATGACTATGGTTGTGCGGAGAACAACCGGAATCCGGTGAATACTGCCACGGGCGAGACGTTGATACTGGGCAGCGACGGCAAGCCCGCTAAATAATTGATCGATTGTTAAATTCAAGGAGATCTTAGAAAATGAAGTCACTTTGCGTTGTTTTGTTGGCGGCATTAGCAGCGGTGCCAGTTCTGGCGCATCATTCCGGCGCCGGTTTCGGCGAGGAAACCAAAGTAATCACGGGGACCGTGAAGCAGTTTCAATTCCTGAATCCTCATTCCTGGATTCAGGTGAACGTTACGGACGAAACCGGCAAAGTGGTGGAATGGAGCCTCGAATGGGGCAGCCCGAACGAATTGGGTCGCCAAGGCATCCGGCCGAGTACGTTTCCTGAAGGTGCCAGAGTGACCTTTAAGATTCGTCCAGTTAAGAGTGGAGCTCCGGTCGCCGCGTTTCAGGCTGCTAAGTTTGAAGATGGCCGCACTATCGGCAAGTGGGACGGGGACGCCCCCCGCGAATAGGCCGGATCGAAGCATTCACGTCGGGAGGTGCGCTCCTTCGATTTGGGAGGCAGACTTTTTGAGGTCGTCGGCATTGTTGTCAAAGGCAGGGTGTATGAGGAATACGGAACGATCATTATCACGTCGATATCTCTTGTCCAGTCTGGCAGGTGCTGCGATCAGGCGCTGCGTCTACGAGTGAAGTCCTTTCGGGCCAAGCTAGCGGTAGCGGTAATCCTCATCGGCTTGATTTGCATCACCACTTCGGCTCGCCTCGCTAGATTAAAACAGATTTTGGAAGTAAAGCGGCAAGGCGGGGAACGATTCCGGGACTATACTCCGCAGCGCGCAATTGAAAGCATGGACCACGGTGGCACCCAGACCGCTTTCATTTCGTGTACTGAACCGGAGGTCTGGTTCGGCGATGATTTCTCAAAAGAGCGCCAAGAAGCGATAAGTCTCGCGCGAGACAGCCGTGAAGAAGCGCTCGAAGAGACATCACGCCTAGCGCCTTTTCCGCGCTCGGCGTAGTGCCCACGTCCAACGCTCTAGAACACAATCGCGTAAGCCGTTTGTTCCCTGTCAGCGCTGATGCGCCACCGTCCGCTGCTCGGAAATTATTCGCTCGGTCTTTCGAGCTACTTGCCGCGCCTCCTGGTACCCAAGATACGGTTGAAGTAGTCAGTGCGTTTCGGGGTCAAAACATCAGGTTTCCGCACAGCCTAGGCACTGGGCAGGGCGCAAGTGGAATCAGTGAATTCCAACCCTCGTGCAGGGACGCTTTTTGGCACATCCTAAGTCATTGTCCGAGATGCGGACTTTTCACCCGGTGATCGCCATTCCACTGCCGTTTCATTTCACATTGGAGTGAGCGCTGGCGTGGTCAAAGCTCTCCAAACGGATTCAGTCAGAGCGATTCTAAGAATTCGAGCAACGCCTCCTGGTCGGCGCCGGAGAGCTTTCGAAAACTGCGGATAGCCTGTTCTGCCTCTCCTCCGTGGCGCAGAATCGCGTCGTAGAGAGTCACTGACACACCATCATGCATTAGACGAGTACGCAGTCTCACTCCCCACAAGGGTGCGGTTCGCACCCTGTTTCGTGTCCTATCAAAATTCTCGGCCGTACATTGAGCCGGCATCTGGCGAGCTGATCGGCCATAATGTTCAACCGTAGGAATGACAATCCCGTCGCCGGTGCCGACATCGTGCAGCAAGAAATCACTGTACGGATGAAATGTCTTACTTCCTAGCGCCGTGGGGATCATAAAGGCCCCACCGTTGCTTTTAGTGCCGGGCGGAGCCGTGACTAACGTTCGTACATGGCACACCGCGCACCCGACCTTATCGAACCAATCGGACCCTTTTCTTGAGCCCGGCGTTTGCATCAGGGCTCGGTCTTCAGGGGGTGCTTTCAACGATCGAATGAAGCGGGCGAAGTGATCGACATCGGCTAGCCCGTCTGGTCCCGGCTTATCGTTTGGCTCCGATACGTTGTTGCAGAGTTTCGTCACTTCATCCGGGAACAGGGACGTCGTAATACCCATCTCGTTCAGATAAGCGTCACCGGAGAAGGACAATAGGCTCGCGTGCTGGTCCTTCCATCCGAATCGACCTACGCCCGCTTGTCCAGGGGCTTCTATAATAGGCACATAAATTACTACGCCGCAGATCTTGCCATGTGTGCTCTTACACTGGTTCCGGGCGAGATCGATGAGCGTTTGATCGGCCACTGCTTCCACAAATCCGTCCCCAAACAGGCTTAGCGAAATGCGCGTAGTACGAACAATCTCGCTATTTGGCACACGTTCCTGGATCTCGGTGTCAGGAAAAGCGCCACTTGGACAAATGGCGCGATCGTTCACCAGCGTACGCCCGGATATGATTTCGGTTCCATGAGCAATCGGGATACTGGGATTAAGAAATTGGTGATTGGGACCGAGGTGTCCTACTCGCAGTTCGGTAACTTGGCTGCCACCGCCCGACGTCGGATTTTGATGACATTCGCGACAGGATTGAGCGTTGTATAGCGGTCCAAGACCATCCGGTATAGCCTCTACCTCTTCAAACTTCGACTGATCGGTCTGATGCGTTTGTGCATCGACTACCCCGTTACTCTGGTTATCAAAGCCAACCGGTGCTTCGGGAAGCACTATCTGGACCGTGTTCTTAGCGGCGGAACGCTTGTTCTGGGCCGAAGCAAGTATCCACGTCGATATAAACATCGCGAACAATAGTACGGCCGATTTCATTGCGATCGTAATTCTAAACTTCATTTGCTTAATGTTAACGCCGCGAGTCGCCGGTGATTGGCACCCTCGGAACCTACGTGGTTAGTTGTCGGCATACCAAGCTTATGCGCTACCGGTCCCCATGTTCCACGAGATGACCCGTCCCTTGTCGCTTACCGTAGACCTTTGCCGTGTAATCGATCGTGAAGCCGCCGACTCGGACATCGGGCTCCGTAGACCAGCAGGTTTCCGAGTCCGGGACGACAGATCCGGAGGACCTGGTCGTAGGTCGGAAGCCTCACTCGACACTTCGCCGATGATTTCGCGCAAGCTTGAATAGCTGGGGTTCGTTCTGCTCGCCTTCGGAGTTCGATAGTTTTCGAAAGCCCGGAACGAATTCGCCAAGGCTTGCACCGTCAACTGATACGTTCCGGCGGGCAGTTGCGAAATAGAGTACTCACCCGCCACTCTGTCCCCCCCAACTTCCCGGCGGTTGACGTGCAATTGGAAGAGAGCCGTGCAGAATGGATGCGCCGGCACAAGATCACTACTGCGGAGTTATGATAAGCTTCACCGCGACAACGCCGAGATTGCGAGGACATTATGACGTGCCGAATCGAGTTCCGTTCCTTGACCGTGATTATTTTTGCGATCGGAATCCTTCAAACGAGCGCTGCACAGACAGCACAGCATGAGATTGTCATCGAACCCCCGCCGCTGGATCGGCCGCTGGTATTTGACAGCAGCACACGCGGGCCAGGAGGCACCAAGATCTCCGGACCGAAATTCCGGGTTGTCCCCCTGCTGGGCCTCAACCACCCGTATGCTCTTGCCTTCCTTCCGGACGGCGGAATCTTGGTAACCGAACGAGCCGGCCGGTTGCGGATCGTGCGTGACGGTAAGTTGGATCCTCAACCAATCGCCGGAATACCGGAAGTGCTCAATACTCAGGTAAGGGGCCTGAACGACCTCGCCTTGCATCCCCGCTTTGCCGAAAACCACTGGATTTACTTCACGTATTACAAGCCCGTCCCAGGCACGGCGAACGCCAGAGCGACTTTGACGCGCGCCCGATACGACGGAGGTCATACGCTCAGCGATGTCCGCGACATTTTCTCCACCGACTCGGTCATTTCCGGGGCATCTGCCGCAAAGATGGCGTTTGGTCCCGATGGCAAGATCTACCTGGCGATCGGCGTGCCTATTCCTCACGCAGTGAACGACACTGTGAGCGCCACCGTGACCGACGCTCAAGATCCGAACAGCTACTACGGCAAAATTCTCCGGCTGAACGACGACGGGACCGCGCCGAGGGACAATCCGTTCTCCGGGCTCCCTGGCCACAAACCGGAGCTCTATGCTTTGGGTATTCGCAATGCCATGGGTCTCTACTTCCATCCGGAGACCGGCGAGCTCTGGGAGACGGAGAACGGGCCTCAAGGCGGCGACGAAATCAACATTATCAAAGCAGGAAAGAATTACGGCTGGCCTGTGATTTCCTATGGCCGCGCCTATACGGGCGATCTCACCGGCGGGACCGGTCCCGCTTCGAATCAGCCCTTCGCGCACGGCATGGAACAGCCGTGGCTCTTCTGGTCTCCCTCGATCGCGCTCGCCGCCGTCACATTCTATACCGGGAACCGGTTCCCTGACTGGAAGGGCAACGTCTTCGTAGGTGGACTCGTCGGCACTCAGCTGCAGCGCATCGTACTCAGTCCTACAAATGGACTGCCAATCCGCCGCCAGTCACTGCTAACTGAGCTCAAGCAGCGAATCCGTGAGGTGCGGCAAGGTCCCGACGGGTTGTTGTATCTACTGACCGACGAGGAGGCTGGTGCGCTCCTCCGGATAGAACCAGTTGACGTTGCGCCGTAAATCGAATGCATCATTTCTATCATGCGCTCTACTAGCATGCGCTGCACTAGCAGGGCGTGCTGAAAAGCGCCGCGCGGGAAGTAGCGAAGAACGCGTTACCTTAAGGCTCGTATTCTGCAGCCGCTGGCAACTTCCAGACGGGCGCGGCGGCGCTTTCCTGGGCGGGACGTTGCTCTTGTATGCTTACATATGGCTAGTTAACTTCCGATTGGAGCTTTCGCCATGCACGCAAAAAAACTGAGCGATGCTGTTGTAAAATTCCTCAACGATCTGAAGCCGACGGTAGCCCGCAAAGCGTCCTACTGTGAGGGTCTGTTACGGCAGAAAGCGTTAGCGCGCATTGACGGATTCATGCGCGTCACTTTTGCATGCGCCTTAATTGCTGCGTGCGCGGCCGTGCCCGCCAAGGCGCGCGTGAAGAAAATTCAAATAACCGCGAAGGAATCCCCTACTTTCGGTGGTTACTCTTGGCCCGGTGTTGGACAGTACGAAAAGATCGTGGGGAAGGCGTTTGGCGAGCTCGATCCCAAGGATCCGAAAAATGCGGTCATCGTCGACTTACAGCTTGCTCCGAGAAACGCCAACGGCAAAGTCGAGTACTCTTTCGACTTTTATATTCTGAAGCCGATTGACCTTACTAAGGGCAATCACAAGATGTTGTACGAGCCGCCAAACCGCGGCAGGAAGACGATTACCGCTCTCAATCGTGGAGTCGGCGGTAACGATCCAGGTTCCGTGAAAGATGCCTCGCTTCTCGCGAATTCATTCCTGATGCCGCAGGGATACTCGATTTCATTCAGCGGCTGGGATACCTCGGCCGGGACGGATACCGACGATTTCAATACCACCATTACGGTTCCCATCGCTAGGAATCCGGATGGCTCGCCCATTACCGGCCCATCCTATGAGTACATCGTAAGCCCCGGCGCTTCCTACGAGCTCACCTATCCGGCTGCGACGCTCGACAAATCGAAAGCCACCTTGACCCACCGCGTTCACTTGAACGATATACCGGAAAAGGTCCCCGCCTCCGGCTGGCAATATAATTCCGACGGCACAGAAATCGCGCTGTTGCCTGCGGGAACGCCGTTTGTCAAAAACGATATCTACGAATTTAGTTACACGGCAAAGGATCCGACGATCAACGGCGTGGGCTTTGCGGCAGTTCGCGACTGGAGCGCATGGCTTCGCTACGAAACCAAGGACGACTCTGGCACCCCCAATCCGCTCGCAGGCGACATCTCCAAAATCTATACCGAGGTTTCTTCACAACCTGGCCGCCTGCTGAACGACTTCCGCTATCTTGGCTTCAATCAGGCTGAGAATGGGAAGCGCGTCTTTGACGGGATGATGCAGTGGATCGCCGCAGGCGACGGCATCAGTATGAATTACCGCTGGTCGCAACCGGGACGAACCGAGCGCAACCGGCAGGATCATTTATTTGTCGAAGGTAGATTTCCTTTCGCGAACGTAATGTCGACCGATCCAATCACTGGCAAGACGGATAGCCGCTACGCAAAGTGCGCCCTGACCAACACTTGTCCCTATGCCATGGAGATCTTTTCCGCTAACGAGTACTGGGTCAAGGCTGCATCGCTGATGACTACCGATCCCTCCGGCACGAAAGATCTGCCGGACTCGCCTTTCACGCGAATCTATTTCATGTCGAGTATGCAGCACGGAACCGGGCGCGGCGACGCGAAGGGCGTTTGTCAGCAGTTTCAGAATCCCCTGGACTCGCAAGCAGTACAGCGAGCGCTTTTTACTGCTCTGGATAAATGGGTCACCGCTGGCACGGCCCCGCCTCCGAGTCAGGTTCCGAAGCTTTCCGATGGAACGCTGGTAAAGCCGGATCAGAACTCGACTCAATTCCCGCACATGCCGGGCGTCGCATACTCGGGGTTCAAAACAACGCGATATTTGCTGAACTACGGGCCGAATTTTTACGAGACGGGAATTCCGACGAGCAACCCGCCAATATTCAAACCCCCGTACCAAGACAATCCGGCAAACGGGCCGATTTATCCGAGCTTTGTGCCCAAGACCGATGGAGATGGCAACGACCTTGCGGGTATTCGTCTGCCGGAGGTCCAAGTACCGCTGGCCACCTACACCGGATGGGCAGTCCGCGCCGCACCGCAGGACAACGATGGCTGTGAAGGTTCCGGCCAATACATTCCGTTCGCCAGAACCAAGGCAGACCGCCTTTCAAGCGGTGACCCACGTTTGTCGATCGAAGAGCGTTACCCAGATATCGAGGCCTATTCCTCGCGGCTGCGCCACGCGATCGACAATCTCGAGCAGGCGGGCTTTTTACTGCCGTTCGACGCGGAGTCAATGCTCAAGAAGAATCTGACGAACGCGGCGAGCAAGGGCCTGGTTTCAAAATCTGCGCCCGCTACCAGCAGCCATTGATAGGGGAAGAATTGTGAAGTCGTCCGGTGCGCTTGGCAGAATCCTGAACCGTGTGAATCGCGAAGGTCCCGGATGCTTCGCGGCGTTCCGCGGCTGAAAGCGCTGCGCAAAAAGGTCGGGTTGTCAGAATAGCCATGGGAGCGACTCACCACCGATGTGATCTGATGCCTGCCAAACAGGGCGTTCTCGGCGACCAACGTGGCAGAAAAACCGCTCACATTTCTTTTAATTACAATCTCCAGGCTCACTGGACGTAGCGCGGGACGCTTGCGAAGCGGCGTGAATTCTGCGAGTATTGGCCGAGGAGTTACTCGGATGAGAGCCATATTGAAACCTCGACACCTGTCTGCAGTGGGCACCATGCCTATAATGTTGATCGCCATGGCCGCACAGACTTCGGCTCTGGCGGCGGATGCTACGCCATCCAACGCTGCGGCCCGTGAGCAGGTCACGTTCTCGAAGGACGTCGCACCGATCCTTCAGGCGAAATGCCAGGAGTGCCATCAGCCGAACTCGATCGCACCGATGTCGCTCATCACTTTCCAGGAAACGCGGCCCTGGGCGCGTTCCATTAGGGAGCGCGTGATCACCCGCCAGATGCCTCCGTGGCATATTGACCAGAGCGTTGGCGTGCAAAAATTCAAGAACGATATGTCGCTCACCGTTGAGCAAGTGAGCACCATTGTGCGCTGGGTTGACGGCGGCGCGGTCCAGGGCGATCCGAAGGATTTGCCGCCGGCGAAGCCGCTGGTTACCGACAACGAGTGGAAGGGCGTGAGAGATGGCTACGGACCGCCTGACCTGGTCGTCAGATCGCCCGAATACACCATGGCAGCCCGGCACCAGGACGTGTGGTATCGGCCAATGTCCGATGTTCCGATTACCGAGCCGCGTTGGGCAAAAATGGTAGAGATTCGTCCGACCAACTTGAAGGGCCGCAGGATTCTTCATCACTCCATTGCGTATCTGGTGCTGAACAACGATCCGGAAGCCGTAAATACAGGCACCTCAAGCGGTCGCAGCGCGGACGATGACACCGCCGATTTAGTCAACCGCCGTCCGCAATTGATGGAATGGGCGATTGGCAAAGGCTATGACCTCTTCCGGCCGGGCACGGGGAAGTTGATCGTTCCCGGTGAAAAGATTTCCTGGGATCAGCACATTCACGCTGTCGGCGAGGAGATCACGGCAGGTTCCGAAATTGGAATCTGGTTCTACAAGAAGGGTGACGAGCCTGAGAAGCGAAGCTATCTGATTGGGTTTACCGGGATCCGGGGTGGAAGGCAGTCCCTTGACATCCCGCCGAACTCCTTCGCGCAGACTGAGGGCTTCACGGCGCTGAAGGAGAACACGCTGATCGAGAATTTTCAGCCTCACTTCCATCTGCGTGGCAAGTCAATGCAAGTTGAGGCGATTCTGCCGGACGGCAGTTCGCAAATCCTAAGCTACGTGGGCAATTTCAACTTCAATTGGATGACCAACTACATCTACGACGACGATGCCGCGCCGCTGTTACCGAAGGGGACGGTAATTCACGTGAGCGCCTGGTATGACAATACCAAAGCAAACAAGAACAACCCTGACCCGGATCAGTGGGTCGGCTATGGCGATCGCACCGTCGATGAGATGGCTCACGCGTGGATGAACGTCGTCTATTTGAACGACGAAGAGTACCAGAAGATGCTCGGCGATCGTAAGACGAAGATGGCAAAGGTGACGGCCGACCAAAATCTTCAATGATGGGATTCCGCAGGCTGTGGGTCGCGGGTGTAGTCACCAGCAGTGTGCTTCTGTCAGGCCAGGCGCTGCCCGAACCACGCAAGCAGTTCGGCTCCAGTGTAACCGGCGCCTTTGAGGGTTGGTACGAGAACGGAGATGGTACGCATGGTTTTCTTGTCGGCTACTACAACCGCAACACGCAACAGGAGCTTGATATTCCAATCGGCCCCAACAACCGAATTGACCCCGGGGGCCCTGATCTGGGACAACCGACGCATTTCCTGCCCAGCCGACAGTTCGGAATGTTCGCCATTCCGGTTCCGAAGGGTTTCACCCCGGAGGACAAGTTAACCTGGACGATCTATGCGAATGGTAAGAACACTAGTATTCCGCTGCGGCTGCACCCGGATTACCTGATCAGTCCATTCAGTGAAATTGCTGTTAACAACACTCCTCCGGTTATCAGATTTGAGGAGCACGGCGCGTCATTGCAAGGTCCAATCGCAACTTTGACGAACGCCGCAGTCCGCACCGCCTCGCTGTCCGAACCACTGGCTTTGACGATCTGGGTCACTGACGACATGAAGTACACCAGTGGTACGAACGCACCGATGACAAAGGCACGCCCTCCCGTCACGCTAGTGTGGTCGAAATACCGGGGGTCTGGTTCCGTGACGTTTGATAAAACGAGGCCTGTTGTTGAACAAACGGTGGCGACGGACAACGCGAACGCAGCCTTTAGCGGAAAAGCTACAACTAACGTCAAGTTCAGCGAAGCCGGTGAATATGTGTTGCATGTTACGGCGAACGATTACTCAGGAGATGGTGGTGGCGGCTTCCAGTGCTGCTGGACAACCGGTCTGGTAAAGGTTTTCGTCAACCCCTGACTGATCCGGGATGTTGCTGACGAACGATTTTACCCTGCCCGAATGGGCTTGCTAACGGATCCGGAACGTTAATCGGGCTTCACTTCCAGAATCGAACGCCGGAAGCATTCGCGGCCAGTGTCCGATTTGCCGACCACGTTGGTACTGACGATTGATGCAGCCATAAATTAGCTCTTGTTCGAAACAGATAGTCAAAGTTTCCAAGTCCTTCAAAGAGCCGCGGCCAGTCGGATTTCCACAGCTAAGCCGCGAGGCTGCTGGTTGCGGCAGCGAACCGTTCCTTTACAGGCTTCGACGCAGGACTTCACAATCGCAAGACCGAGACCGACGCCACCAGTTTCGCGACTGCGTGCCGGCTCTGGACGATGGAATGGAGCGAACACCGCTTCCAGTGCATCCTCCGGCAAACCCGGGCCCAAGTCCGCGACGGTGATAACGACGTTCTGCCGGTCGCCTTCGGCAAAAATGCGGATCGGCCCGGATTCTCCCGCGTATCGGATGCTGTTGCGAACGAGGTTAGCGATAGAGCGGAAAAGGTAATCTGGGTCCGCGAGCACTTTCAGTTCCTCGTCTACCAAAACCTCGATCGTTGCGTTGGGACTCGATTCGCGCAGCACCGCTCGCCGCACCGTTTCGGCAACGCCCACGGGAATTCGCTGCACGCCGGCTGGCTGCATCCCCGCTTTGGAAAATGACAGTAGCTCCGCAACCAGCGTGGACATTTGTTCTACCTCTTCCCTTACATCGCGCACCTGCTCCAGTTGCGTCTCGTCAGCGCTCCGTTCCAGTACCCCGAGAGCGAATTGAACACGCGCGATCGGGGAGCAAAGTTCGTGGGCGATGTCCCCCAAGAATCGCTTTTGTCCTTTTACAAAGCCTGCCAGTCTGCCCGCCATCCGATTGACAGCCGCGCCCAGTTGACCTAGTTCGTCGCTGCGGTCCGATGGCACCTTGACGTCAAAGTCGCCCTCGGCGATTCGCTCTGTGGCACACGTCACTCGCGAGAGACCGCCGGTTAGTCCGCGTACCAAAGGCAGCCAGCAGGCCACTGAGACGAGTACCACCAGCAAGAGAACCAATCCGACGAGCGCCAAGTCTAAGAAATAAGCATTTCCGAACAACGAAGGCGACATCAGCACTAGAACGCCGGGTAAAGGATCGGCGCCGTCCGGACTGCCGATCGGAATGCGAACACCCACCCAATAACGTGTCGGGTTCCGTGTGGTGACGAAGAACGATTCGGCCAAGCTGCCCTGAGTGACCCGCGCATGGACAATCGGGGGCAACAACATTTGGGGGCCGGCGACGCGGATGCCGTGCGTATCAAAGAGGTAGTAGGTGACTCGGCGCGCTTGGGTGTGTTTCTCGAGCAATTGCTCCCGAAAGGAAACCGGTGTTTCCATCAGCTCGAGGGCCAGCAGACGCGCGTCGGCGAGGACGCGGTCCCTTGTGGGCGCCAGCAGCAGAGAGCTCAAATTTTGAAGCTGGACTCCGGCGAGTCCTAGCAGCGTTACTCCCAGCAACAGCAGATTCAATAGAGCCAGCGAAAGAATTTTTGCCGACAGGGGGACACGCCGCTTCATAGCACCAGCTCTTCCGCGGGCTTCAAAAGCATGTACCCCGCCGAGCGGATGGTTTGAATAAATCGCGGCGCTTTCGGGTCATCTCCCAATTTGCGGCGCAAGGAAGAAATATGAACGTCAATCGAGCGGTCGAAGATTTCGAAATCCCGCTCGGCCACTTCCAGTAACAGATGCTCCCGCGTCTGAACCCGGCCACAGCCGCGGGCCAGGCATAACAACATCGCGAATTCAATCGGCGTGAGCACAAGGGGTTGGCCGTTCAGTCTGGCGGCCCGCGCTTCCGAGTCGATGCGCAGAGGCCCGATAACAATCGGAGCCTCTCCTGAACGTCGCGCCATCGACGCTGTAAGCCGAGAACGCCGGATCACAGCGCGGAGACGGGCCAGCAGCTCCCGAGTCGAGAACGTCTTGGGCAGATAATCGTCCGCACCGATCTCCAAGCCGGCGACTCGATCTGATTCATCACCCAAACCGGTCAGCATTAAAACCGGCACCGTCGATATTTCCCGCAAACGCCTTAGCAATTCGAAGCCGTTTAACCCCGGAAGCATGACGTCGAGAATGACTGCGTCATACTTCCCCGCCAGCGCTTTGGCCAGACCATCAGGCCCGGTATAGGCCATCGTAATTTCATAACCAAGCGGCTCCAGATAGGCCTTCACCAGACGGCACAACTTGCGGTCATCGTCCACAATCAGCAGTTGTGCTCGCTCGGAGATAGAATCCGGCATCGCGCCTATTATCACTCACAATTGAATTCCAGCGCGCGCCAGATCGAAGCAGCGGGGCGCGAAGAGGCGAAGGGTCTGTGGGCAGCCGGGATTTACCATTCCTTAACAATTTCGTGGGTTTTCCAAACCGAATCTTTACACGGAGCAAGTACATTGAGTCACGTTGACCAAATGAGGGCAACCTGGGGGGCAGATGCTCGGGTTCACGAAATCTAATTCGCGAATACAACGATTCGGTAGTGCGCTTGCCGCGGTACCGCTTTTCTTGGCGCTCACTTCTGTGAAGGCGCAGACTGCGACGGCAACCGTGTCGGGAACCGTCACCGACGCTTCCGGAGCTTTGGTTGCCGGTGCAAGAGTGGAAGTGAGGAACGTTGGCACGGGCATCGCGAAGCCGACAACCTCGGATAACCAGGGCCGCTATCGCGTGCCGGAACTGATCGTCGGCGATTATGAGATCCAGGCGTCGCAATCAGGTTTTCAAACCATCGTGAGGAAGGGCATCACGCTGACCGTCGGCAGTGAAGCAGTGATCGATTTCTCGCTGCCGGTTGGGCAGGCTCAGCAAACGGTGACCGTGGAGGCTCAGGCATCGCAGGTCGACACCTCCTCGGTGGCTCTTTCCACGCTGGTGGAGCCCACCCAAATGAGTGAGCTGCCGCTGAACGGCCGTAATTTCGAGCAGCTCCTGACCCTCGCGCCCGGCGTCCAAACCATCCCGGCGTCGGGTGGAGGGTTCTATGGCCGTCAGGACAACTATTCGATCGCCGGCTCGCGCCCGGTGGGCGAGGCGTTTATGATCGACAACCAGAATTTCCTGTCTTTCTTCGGTCATGCCACCGGGTCGGGATCTGCCGGAACCGAGCTCGGTATGGAAGCCATCGCGGAATTTCAAACGTTAACCAACACCTATAGCGCCCAATTCGGCGGCAATGGCGGCGCGGTAAACGCGGCCAGCAGGTCGGGGACTAACAGCTTCCACGGCTCCGCCTATGAATTCCTGCGCAACAGCGCGCTCGATTCGCGTAGCCCGTTCGATACCTACATCAGGCCCGGCGACAATTCCGCGAGCCCTCCGGCATTCCGCAGGAATCAGTTTGGCGGTAGCCTCGGCGGGCCGATCAAGAAGGACAAAGCGTTCTTCTTCGTCAACTATGAAGGTCTGCGCGCCGAACAAGGCGTGTCCGCGGTGACGCCCAACGTCCCGGACGTCAACGCCCATCAGGGTTACCTGCCATGCTCCGTCGCGGGCGCGGCCTTCAATTGCAACGCGGCAACGAAGCTTGCGTTCGTGGGACTGCCTGCGTCGATTGCGCCGATCATGGCGCTATTCCCGTCGGTCCCCGCGTCGCCGACAGGCCTTGGATCCCTCACCGAAATTGCGAACAACATCACGCACGAAAATTACCTACTGGCGCGGTTCGACTACACGATCTCGGACAAGGACGCAATTTTTGCCCGCTACGTTCGTGACTACGCGCTCTTTCTCACGCCTTTGAACGGTTCCTCGCTTCCACTTTTCCCCGAGGCCGATAACACCGCCAACAATTTCGCGACCATTGAGGAGCGTCACATTTTCTCGCCGACAGTCGTGAACTTGGCGCGCATCAGCTTCTCGCGCCCCGTGGAGACTGCCGCGCAGAACACGCCGCAGGTTCCGGCGCTCGGCTTCGCCCCCGGACAGCCCAATGGCCGCGTCGCCGTATCTGGCACCACAATCGGCCCTTTCATGCTGCTCCCATATAACCTGGTACCGAATCATTTCGTCGAAGGCGACGACATCATCTGGACAAAGGGCGCGCACAGCATTCGCGCCGGAGTCTCCGTGGAACGCGTGGACGATAACGCCAGTAGCCCGCAATCTCTGGGAGGCACCTATACCTTTCCCGGTCTCCTGAATTTCCTGCAGGCGGCGCCTTCGTCGATATCGATACCGCTTGCGGGCCAGACAGACTCTTTTCGCGAGCTTCGCACCACATTCCTCACGCCTTACGTTCAAGACGAATGGAAGGTTACCAAACGTTTGACGCTTAACCTCGGACTGCGCTACGAATGGGCCTCGGACCCGACGGATAAGCAAAACCTTCTCCACAACCTGAACCAGTTTGCGAACGGTGTGGCGCAGGGGACTGGGCTGAACAGCGTGCCGAACGCGTTTGGGCGCAACATTACAACCAGGAATTTTGCGCCTCGCGCCGGTTTTGCCTATGATCCTTTCGCCGATCACAAGACTTCCATTCGCGGCGGATTCGGAATCTTTTACGACATGCTAACAGGCCGTGACATCCTGCCGGCCTATTGGCTGGCGCTTCCATTCAATCTCGGTGGCGCGAGCAACCCCGCATTTCCGAACCCGTTCGCAGGCGCCGTCAATCCGCCGCTTCCATCTCTGGCGCAGGGACTCTACTACTGGGCCGGCAGCACTCCCATGGCGATGCAGTTTAACTTTAATGTCCAGCGGGAACTCCCTGCGCGCATGGTTCTCACGGTCGGGTACACGGGGTCGCGCGGCGAACATTTGCTGCTGACACGTGAGTACAATCCGCCGGCGCTGACCAACGGAGTGTTTGGAACGGCCGGACCCAACGGAACCACGGTACCGAATGTGCGGCTCAACCCGGCGCTGCAAGGCCTCTCCATTCGCGATACCGTCGGCAATTCCAATTACAACGGCTTGATCGTAAGCTTGAATCATCGCTTTGCCCGGCGCTTTCAGGCGCAGGTGTCTTATACTTACTCGAAGGCTTTGGACGACGGTTCGGCAGGTCAGGGGGCCGAAGGCGGTCCTGGCGCACCACAAACCATCCAGAACCCCTATAGCGCCGCGGCCGATTACGGGCGCTCCACCTTCGATCGCACGCAATCTTTGCGGATCAGCAGCATCTACGCGTTGCCTGGAAACGGCATGCTGCTGGGGGGATGGCAGCTCAGTGGTCTATTGAGCCGCGCGACTGGCGCCCCGTTCTCCGTCCTGGCCGGCTTCGACCGCATTGGCCTGGGACCAATGGCCAACCAACGCCCCGACTTGGCCCCCGGTGCCAGCCCCAATCCGATCCTGGGAGGCCCGAACGAATATTTCAATCCGGCTTCGTTCTACCTTCAGCCGGTCGGAACACTAGGGAATTTGGGCCGAGACACTTTGTCGGGACCGGGCTTGGTCAACCTGGATGCCGCCGTTCTCAAGGACACGCGGATCACAAAGGTTTCCGAAGCGCTCCACGTCCAGTTTCGAGCGGAATTCTTCAACCTGACGAATCATCCGAATTGGGGGCAGCCGGTCGGCAGCCTTTTCCTCAATGGTGTCGGGGCCAACGGAACTCACAATCCAGCTGCTGGCAGGATCACCAGCATTCTGGGCAACGCGCGCCAGGTTCAGTTTGCGCTCAAGCTGATTTTCTAGCCAGCGGCAGGCACGCGCAGATTTATCAGCATGGTCCTTGCCTGACTAGCGTCGCCCTGTAGCGAAGACGGAGAATATCGTGACAACAAAGAGTTCAGGAAATTTCAAGTGCGGCTCTAGTTTCGGCGGTCTGAGGATTGCCGCTCTTTTGTCTATTGTTCCGACGTTGAGCGCGCACCATTCTTCCTCGGCATACGATCTAAGCAAACATATTGAGTGGAAAGTCACCGTCACCCGGTTCGTGTTTGTCAATCCGCACTCCTACGTATTTTTCAACATGCAGGATGGCAAAGGTAAGACAATTTCTGGGCGGTGTGAATTGCCGGCTGTGACCTCCCTCATGCGCGCCGGTTGGACAAAAACCACCCTGGTTCCCGGCGAGAAGGTCGCAATCAAGGGATCTCCCGGCCACAACGAGGAGAACGTCTGCTATATGAGTTCTTTTGTCCGCGAGAACGGGCAAGAGGTCACCCGTGAGCAAGATCTCACCGGCGACTTGGTAAATCCATTGGGAACACTGGCGGGCGTGAACAAGACCACGGAGCGCGCGGCTCGACTCCCCAACGGGCATCCGAATCTGCAGGGTCCGTGGGTGGGAGTCGGCCCGGAAGGCCGAGGTCCAGGCGCACGTGGTCCGGACGGACGAGGCGCCGACTTCAAGAAAAACCCGCCAACAGGGCGCGGTCCCGGCCGCGGCGGTCCTCCGCGTCCTGAAGAGACAGCGGCCGGGCAGGCGGCCGCCAAAAATTACGACCAGCCGTTCGACGATCCAGCAATCAAGTGCGACCCGGCGAACATCTTGTTTGGCTGGGTCCACGACCGGCACGTCAATGAAATCATCCAGAAGGACGACGAGATCACTTTCAAGTATGGCTACATGGATTTTGTGCGCACCGTTCACATGAATCTACCCGAACATCCCAAGAAGATCACGCCCTCCCGCGGCGGGCATTCCATTGGCGCGTGGGACGGCGATGTTCTGGTCGTGGATACGGTTGGTTTTTCGCCCGGCGTGCTGATTCCGATTATTGGCGTTATGTATAGCGACCAGATGCACATTGTGGAGCGCTTTACTTTCGATCCGAACGCCAAGACTCTGACACGCGAATATCGCGCCGAAGATCCTCTGTACCTGAAGGGCCCCTACACCGGCCGTGATGTAATGATGTTTTCGGACGAGCCCTATGTGCCGTACAATTGCGTTGAGCTTTCAGGTACAAACAACATCCGGCCGAAAAAGTAATGGTGAAGTGCAACGTCCCATTGTGCGACGCTTAGCAAACGTTCGGCATGCCGCAGCTTGGAGGCAGTGAATCCGTGAAATCCCGCCGCCATTCAAGAATGACTTACGGCGTGTCGGCCGCAATTGCATGCGCGCTGTTTTGTACCTTGTATCCGGTTGCAGCCGCGCAGAGCGGAGCGGCCTCGGGCGGCCTCGAGGTCTTGCAAGTTCGCCCCAACTTTTACATGATTGCGGGTGCTGGAAGTAACATCGGTGTGCAGATCGGCCCGGATGGCGTAGTCCTGGTCGACGCCGGGCGAGCGGAGGCTGCCGATCAGGTGGTAGCCGCGGTGCGCAAGATCACGGCCAAACCGATCCGCTACATCATCGACACAAACGCCGATCCGGACCACGTGGGTGGCAACGCAAGAGTCGCTAAGGCCGGCAAAACGTTCTTTAACGTCGAAGGACCTCGCGCGGAAATGGCCAAGTCTATGACGAACGGCGGAGCCGCGGCGATTCTCGCAGCCGACGGAGTGCTCCGTCGCATGAGCGCCGCATCGGGCGGGAGTTCGGCCTATCCGTCGGAAGGATGGCCTACCGAAGCCTTTTTTCAACCGCGCAAAGCGATTTACTTGAATCGCGAAGGCATCGAGATTCTGCGCGCTCCCGCCGCGCACGGCGACAGTGACAGCTTCGTGTTCTTCCGCGGTTCCGATGTGGTGATGGCCGGCGATGTGTTGGATACCACTGGATTCCCTCATATCGATTCCGCGCGGGGCGGAAGCCTCCAGGGCGAAATTAACGCTTTGAACCGGTTGCTCGAAATCGCTATTCCCCCGGTGCCGTTGGTCAATCAGGGCGGCGGTACCTATGTGATCCCGGGACACGGCCGGATCTGCGATCAGGCGGACGTGGTCGAGTATCGCGATATGGTGGTGATCGTCCGCGATGTGGTCCAGGACATGATCAAGCGCGGCATGACGCTGGAACAGATTCAGGCAGCGTCGCCGGCGAAGCCTTATGCGCAACAATACGGGCTGAGCTCGACTGGTTGGACGGCGAACGCGTTCATCGAGACCGTCTACAAGACGCTGACGGCAAAAAAGTAGTGGCGCAAGTGAACGCGGCAAGTTTCAGGACAAAGACGAAGATGAGATTCATTGGCATGCCCGATACGACGCTGGTCCGAAGTAGCGGCTTGTGGCTGGCCGTCGCGGGGCTGCTGATAATCCAGGCTCTTATGGCTGCGCAGACGCGCGGAGCCGACGCAGCGAAGCCGGCAACGCACCCCGATCTGACGGGCTACTGGGTTTCGGTGGTGACCACTCTCGATTGGCGTTTCCGAATGGTAGTGCCTCCAAAAGGCGATTACTTCGGACTCCGGATGACACCCGCCGGCGTGAAAATTGCCGACGCGTGGGATCCAGCCAGGGATGAAGCCGCGGGTGAGCAGTGCAAGTCGTACGGCGCCGCCGCCATCATGCGCGTTCCCGGACGGCTGCACATCGCATGGTCGGACGACACGACGTTGCGCGTCGACATCGACGCTGGAACACAGACGCGCCTCTTTCATTTCGGAGACTGGAAAGAGCGCGCGACGGATCTGACTTGGCAGGGCGATTCCATCGCCCAATGGGAAACTACGGGTTCGGGTGGCCTGAAAGTTGTTACTACGCACATGCGTTCCGGTTACTTGCGTAAGAACGGAGTCCCCTACAGTGAGAACGCCATAATGACCGAATACTTCGATATGATTCGCGAAAGTAATGGCGACGTTAGGCTGATCGTATCCAGTAACGTGGATGACCCAACGTATCTGCAACAGCCTTACACTAACAGTGTGCAGTTCAAGAAGCAGCCCGACGGCTCCGGCTGGGATACCACGCCGTGCTCGGCAAGGTGGTGACGCAATGCACTCCAGCTCAATATTGCCTGGGAAGATTCACTTGCCTCTTTTCGCTTTGCTGCTGATTACCGCACGTTTACCCGCGTTTGCCGAAATCGATCTGACGGGATCGTGGGCTAGTGTGAGCCAGGGCGACGACATCCTGCTGCTCGCCGACTATACGGGCATCCCTTATAGCGAGGCGGGCCGCGCTAAAGCGCTGAGCTATTCGCAATCGCAGATGTCCGTCCCAGAGCGAGTTTGCCTGTTCTATCCACAAACGCAACTCTTCGGCGGACCCTTCGGTCTCCGGATTTCCAAGGACACCGCACCCGACGGCAAAGTGGTTGCCTGGACGCTGGCTGGGTGGGAGGATCGGGCGCCGATGACCATATGGATGGACGGCCGGCCGCAGCCATCCAAAAATGCGCCACACGAGCGCACTGGTTTTACGACGGGTCATTGGGAAGGCGATGCCCTGGTGAGCTATACAACACATATGAAAACCGGATTCATCCGGCGCAATGGCGCGCAGCACAGCGATCAGGCCGCATTGACGATCCACTTCCTGCGACACGGCGATCTTCTCACCCTCGCAGCAACTCTAGATGATCCTATTTATCTTTCGGAACCGCTTTATTGGTCTAGATCGTTTCACCAAACGCGAAACCAGGTGGAACAGTTGGACGGTCCCTGCGTTCAAGGCGACGAGGGCGTGGAGGAAGGCGTAGTGCCTCATTACCTGCCTGGACAGAATCCGTTTATTGATGAGATGAACAAGGCCTTTCATATTCCGGTGGTGGCCTCGCAAGGCGGCGCGGCGACCATGTATCCGGAATTTCGGAAGAAGATCAAAGACGGCTTTGTCATCATTGACAAGTGCACCCGCTGCGGAGGCCGCGGGCCAGGACCAGGGACCGGCCCGCCGCCGGGAGATTCTTCGCCTCCCAGGCGTTAGCGCGGCTCAGGGGTTGAATCTGCCCAACTCCCCGCGTTCTAAGTTAACCGGCGCGTACCATTCCGAATCTGGCGGCCACTCGTAACAGCGGTGAGTTTCCGTACATTGATGCAGGCGGGCCGGAAAGACGCCGCGCGCTCCACGTGTTCCAACTATGCCCAAAGTGTAAGACCAGAGCTAGGCAGCAGAGCCGAACCTCATTGGCGACTCGGTCTCGCAGTCTCCTGAGATGCTGCAATCACGAGCCAGATTTTCATCGATGCGGATCGACATCGATTCAAGCCGGTTCATCATAGGAGCGTGGAGGGGAATCTTCACGTTCAGATCGCCTCAATGAACGTAGAACCGGGTACTCGGACAAATGGAGGGAATAGCCGAAACGGGTGCAGACCGTGCGGTTCAAAAGCATTCCCTTTCGGCGCGCTCAGTCAACTGTGGAGTTCATCGTCCGCCAAATGAATGAATAGAGGCGTGACAAAGCTCTCGAAGATACTTTTTCGCACGGTACGATCGGCTTGCAGCGCTTAGCGCTCGGCAGCCCTGTCGCTTCACGATTCTGAACGAACTGCGCTGCTTGGTCAGTGGAGATGCGAGTGTATCTCCTGGGACCGCCAAACACTAATGCGGCACGCTCGATTTACGACTACGGCAGAGGTCTACGAACAAGATCTGCCGGAGTCGCAGTTTCGGGCTGTCGAAAAGCTCAGCGCGCCGGTGAATTGAAAACTGAAGTGGGACAGTAGTGGGACACCCGGGATTTCTGAGGTGACCTTAAGTCTTTTAGAATGTGGTGGCCAGGGACGGAATCGAACCGCC
>Ga0207066_1114_pt1 | contig 21035 bp, 18 predicted proteins | sample Alteio_BWMinCont_24_FD_153490 | JGI IMG/M metagenome (GOLD analysis project Ga0207066, IMG submission 153490) | Enriched cells from forest soil in Barre Woods Harvard Forest LTER site, Petersham, Massachusetts, United States -... | ecosystem: Environmental > Terrestrial > Soil > Temperate forest >...
CTGCGACGTATAGCTCCCCTAGTGACACTTGCGACCGAGTATCACCGCTGAGCGCCTTCTTGGTTAGATCGACAGTGTTCTGCGCCAGGCAGAACGATAGCGGGAGAAGGAGGAAAGCGGCTGCCCGTCTAAACCTCATACATACACAAACTACCACGGCAAAAAGAAATGGCTCCGATCGAAACCGGAGCCATAAGATTTCCGAACGCTAGGATTTAGAAAGTGAGCTTCAAGGCAAACTGGATCTGACGCGGCGTTCCGACGTCATACAGGATCTTTCCGGCGTTGGCATTGCGTATAGGCACACCGTTCGCGAAAGCCGTAAACAGATTGGCCGATCCGTTGCCCATGATCGGCACTCCCCAGTTGACGTGATTGAAGATGTTGAAGAACTCGGCACGGAACTGAAGGCCCACGTTCTCACGAATCTTGGTGTCCTTGGTGACCGCCAAGTCGGTATCGTTGAATGCCGGACCTCTTAGGCTTAGGCGGCCGGAGTTGCCAAACGTTCCAAGCGGCGCCGCCACGAATGCGTTCGGGTTGAAATACAGCCCTCCGGGATTCCCGGTGACGGGATTGCCGCTCCCTACGAAATTGGGCCGGGGGTTCGCCACTCCCGTGCCGAAACCGAGCGTGTCGAGTCCTTGAAAGACAGTGAATGGCAGGCCGCTGGTATAGGATACGATACCGCTGATCTGCCACCCTGAGACCAGCCGGTTCTTCTGGAACGGCAGGGCCCACAGGCCGTTGAGCCGGAACGACTGCGTGATGTCGTAGTTGCACACGCTGTAATCGTAGGACTGCTTGTACGGATTTCCCCAAGCAGCGTTTGCGTTGTTGTTGAAGCTGCCGACGAACGAGCCGTCGTCCTGGCACTTGCCCCATGTGTAAGACGCCTGCGCCTGCACGTGATTGCTGAATCTCCGGTTCACGGCTACCTGCATGGAGTTGTAACGCGAGTTGGTGGTGGGGATGAAGTCTGGGAATGACCCCAAGTTCGGGTTGACTCGTCCGAACGTTGCTACGGCGCTCCTGGACGCGCTGCTGAACCCGCCAAAGGCATTGCCAGTGTTTACCGTGAGGCCGGTGGTCGGATCGACTTTCAGCGGATTCTGCTCCTCCTGCGTCAGCAAGTGAACTCCTCGTGAACCCACGTAGCCAACGGTTAGAACCGTATTCTGCATCAATTCGCGCTGGACGCTCAGGTTGTACTGGATCACGTAAGGCGTTGTATGATTGGCCCAGTCAAACCCGGGACTCGAAGTCACCAGCGGGTTCCCCGTCGTCGGTATGTTTGGGAAAAGGGGAGGGGTGCTGCCGGGCACCGATAGTCCCGACTGGAATGTCGTCCATGGCGGCTGGTCCCAGTAGGCCAGAATGTAGTTCGACGGCAGGATCAGGTCGTGGTAGATTCCAACGCCGCCGCGTAGTGAAGTCTTATGGTCGGCAAACAGGTCATACGCGAAACCAACGCGAGGATCGAAATTTTTCCACGTCGCATTCGACGCAAACGCGTTGGACACATGCGTGAAATTTGTAGCCGTGGCAAAGTTGGTGATTGCGTAAAGTTGATTGTGGACATCGTACGGGTTGGTGATGAACGACCAGCGCACGCCGGCATTCAAGGTGAGCTTCTGCGATGCCTTCCAGTCATCCTGGGCGTACGGAGTAAATTCGATGTCGCGCAAGTCCCGGTTGCCATAAGCCGGGCCTGCGCCGGGCAGCCCAGCCGGAATAACCAGCGGCGTAAAGGACAGCACTGTCGGCTGGCCCGCCAAAAATCCGGTCAACCCGGCGAACGTCCAGGTTGAACCAATACGGAATGGCATGTAAGTATTGGTTTGGAGCCGAGAGACAGAAGCTCCCAACTTCACTGTGTGCGCTCCGTGAGTCCAGGTTATGTCGTCGCCTTCGGTGAAGCGATTCTGAACTTCGTTGAAGGGCAGCTGGGTGGCGCCTCCAAGGCCGGCAAGAGTGCCGCTAAAAGCAACTTGGCCATCTTGCCGTCCAGCGCCGGGGAAGAACTGCTGCAACGCCGGCACTGAATTGGTTGTGACGCCATCCGTCGCGGTACGCGTGAAATGCAGGCGAGCTAGATTGACCAATGTCGGCGAAACGATGCGACGCCATTCGACCGTCGTGAACTGAGCGAGCGATGTATTGCCTTCGGGCCACAGCGGAACGCCGCCGCCACCCCCACCAAAGCCGCCTCCGCCAAACGGATCGGTGTACGCAACTTTGTCCGTGACTGCGCGGAAAAAGATGGAATCCTTGTCAGTAACGTTGTAGTCGACACGCCCGAGGCCGTAGTGCTCGGTTGCCGCTTGGTTGGCCTGCTCTGTAGCGATTCCGGTCGAGCTGGCAGGATTGGGAACGTCGGGTCCGGGGTACAGCTTCAAAACGTTGATAATCGCTTGCTGCGATGCTACTGGAAGAGTGGCTGCCGGAGTGCAAAAGCCTCCCGTGAATGCGTTGCCGGCGGTGCAATTCGGCACCGGAATGGACTTGACCACTCCCAGCGTGCGGCGGATACCTTCGTAGTTTGCAAAAAAGAAAAGCTTATCCTTCTTGATAGGACCGCCAATGCTGCCACCGTACTGATTCTGGCGCAGCTCCGGCTTCAGCGGATTCGTGCCCCGCTTGGCGAACGTGTCGTAGGCGTCCAGCTTGTCGTTGCGCAGGAATTCGTACAGCGAACCGTGGAATGCGTTCGTTCCAGAGCGGCTGACCGCGTTGATGACACTGCCGTTACCACCGAACTGCGCGCCGTAGAGATTGGTCATGGTCTGGAACTCGCCGATGGCTTCGACCCCCAGCGACGATCCCGTCACCGAACCCATGCCCTTGTTCCAGAAATTCTGGAGGCTCTCGTCATCCAGCAGCAGCGCCTGCCCTTGAGGGCGCGATCCGGCGACTGAATACTCGGGCGCTCTGCCCTGGAACCCAGAGGCCTGGAAAGTGCTGATCTGGTTGACGCCCGGATTCAGCAGGATCAGCTGTTCGAAATTCCGGCCGTTCAAAGGAAGATCGCGCATCTGTTGGCCGACTACTAGCGAGCCCATTGCCGCGTTCGTGGTCTCAACTTGCGCAGCCTGGCCTTCTACCGTGACGGTCTGGGTCTGCTGTCCTACCGGAAGCGCGAAGTCGACCACGGCTTCGGAGCCGACATTCAGGGTGATGCCCTTATGAACCACTACCGAAAAACCCGTCTGGGAGGCTTGAATCTCGTAACTGCCGACCGCTAGATCGGGGAGATTGAATCGTCCAGCCGCATCCGTAGCGGTGGTCTGCGTAGCACCGGTTCCAGTATTCTTCACCTGGACCGATGCTGTGGGAATCGCTGCGCCCGACATGTCGGTCACGGTGCCATGGATAGTGCCGGTCGCGGCCTGCGCGTAAAGACGACCCACGTCGAGCATGCCCAAGACGAGCAACGTGGCCAGCGTGCACAACACGCCCCATTTATTTCTCAATGACATTTAATTCTCCTCACCCAAACGCTTCAGATTGCTTCACGGGAAGGCAACAACACTAACGTCTCGACAGAGTAACTTTGTGGCGCCCCTGACTGAAATAACCTATGTGATCGAATTTTAAGGGTTAGGTTGACGGTTTGTCAAGTTTCGTAAAACCGACATTAAGGCGTGGCTTCAGCGTGTTTCGGTTTATTCAGGTGCCGGTAGTAGCCTAGGTCTTGGCCAGTTATCATCTTGGTGGCGAACAGGATCTGGCCGGTGTGCTGTGAAAAGTGCTCGACGACGTGGTAAATCGCTTCAAGAACAGTAACGTTGTAATCCTGAGCGGTCATTGGCTCGCTCAAATGCGCTGGGGGAAGACTACGGACGATCTCAGTAACTTCACTCACCCTCTCCCTGAGGCGTTCTGCCAGTTGCGGGCCGGATAAACCTTTACGCGCCTGGAATTCGCTATCGCGGTCGCGAACGTCGGGCTTGCCGGCCACGCCGCTGCCGATCCATTGTCGGAGATTTCCGCAGAGGTGCAGAACAAGATTCCCGATCGCGTTCTCATTTTCGGTGTTACGCGTCCAAATCTGCTCTTCCGTTAGCCGGACGAGGCAATCTTGAATGCGGCCACTCAATTGTTCCAGCTTGACGGCCGAGAATTTGAGGAAGATTTCGTCGGAAGTCACAAGACCTCTTCAGACCAGTTCTCGAGAATCGATTTAACCTTGCCAGTGAATTGATCCGCCAGAGCGCCGTCGATCAAGCGGTGGTCGAAAGTAAGCGCGAGATAGGCGATGGAACGAATCGCGATCGCATCGTCCACCACGACAGGCATTTTTTCCACGGTCCCGACACCCAAGATGGCAACTTGCGGCTGATTGATAACGGGCGTCGCGAATACGCTGCCGAAGCTGCCGAAATTCGTGATGGAAAAAGTCCCGCCCTGCACTTCGTCCGCTTTTAGCTGACGCGATCGAGCGCGCGTCGACAAGTCCACGACGGCGCGTTGCAGACCCGTTACGTTCTTCTCGTCGGCGTTGCGAATCACTGGCACGATTAGCCCGTTTTCGAGTGCCACGGCAATACCGATGTTGATTTCGTTGTGATAGATGATATTGCTGCCTTCGACGGAAGCATTCAAAAGCGGGTACTGATGGATCGCCTCCACGGTGGCCGCGATCACGAATGGCAGGTAAGTCAGCGAATATCCATAACGCTGCTGGAATTCGGCTTTGTAACGATCCCGAATTTTGGCGATCTTGGTCATGTCGGTCTTGTGAACCGTGGTGACGTGCGCCGACGTGCGTTGGCTCAGGATCATGTGTTCGGCGATCTTGGCGCGCATGAGGCTCATGGGCTCGACACGAGCGCGGGGAGCCTCCGCCCGGGGCATGGGCGACTGAGGAGTTGTCGGTATTACCGGTGCGTAGACGGCGGGCGCGGCCGGCGCAGTCGTGGTGAGAGCGGTAGCCTGAGCCATCGTGCGCGCGCCTTGCGCCGACATGTAGGCTTCCAAGTCTTGCTTCGTGATACGCCCCCCGGCTCCCGTGCCCTTCACTTGACGAAGATCGATGCCATACTCACGCGCCATTCGCCGCACCAATGGTGAAAGCGGTCCCGCGGAGACGTCCCCGTCCCCGGCTGCAGCAGGTTGCTGCTGTGGGACAGGCGTGGGCTCGGGGCGCGCGGACGTGCCAACCGATTCCTTCAGCCGTTCTAATTCAGGGGATTTTGTCTGCGCCGCCGGCGCTGGAGAAGGGGGTGGAGTTCGTGCCGGACTCGGGGGTGCGGGCGGCGCCGGGGTCGACGGCGCTGTTGCCGCAGCCTGCTTTGTTGCCGCTGGAGCGGGCGCGGAAGCACCGTTACCCGCGCTTTCGTCGATCCTGCCCACTACCGTACTGATCGCTACCGTCTTGCCTTCCTCCACCAAAACTTCTTTCAGCACACCGGCTGTGGGCGAAGGAATCTCGGTGTCCACCTTATCGGTTGAAATCTCGAACAGTGGCTCGTCCCGCTCGACATGTTCGCCTGGTTTCTTCAGCCACTTGGTCAAAGTGCCTTCCACGATGCTCTCGCCCATTTGGGGCATTACTACGTCAGTCATGAGAATGTCTCCGTAAACGTGAGAGCCGTGTCGTCGTGGTCGCGGCTCGGTTCGTTCTTGCTGTTGAGGTCTAACTCAAAATATTTCGCAAAGCTACGCGCGAGCGCGGCGATTACTTCTTCACGGCTCGCTACCGCTCCCAGTTCCTGCATCGAGGTGACCGGTTTGGTAAGCCCGCACGGCACGATGTACTGGAAATAACTCAAGTCCGTCGTGTGATTCAAAGCAAAACCATGTGAAGTGACCCAGCGGCTGACGTGAACGCCAATCGCCGCCACTTTCTTGCCCCGCACCCAAACGCCGGTGCATCCTTTCAGAAGCCCCGCTTCGATTCCAAACTCGCCGAGCATATCGACGATCACCTGTTCGATTGCTCGCACGTACGCGATTACGTCGCGTTTCCATTCTCGCAAATCGAAGATGGGATAGCCTACGATCTGACCGGGGCCATGATAGGTAATGTCGCCGCCACGGTCCGTGGGATGAAACTCGATTCCCGCGCGGCGCAACACTTCTTCACTGGCCAAAAGATTTTCCAAGTTCCCATTTCGGCCCAAAGTGATGACGTGTGGATGTTCAACGAAGACGAGCTGATCGGAAATAACGCCGTGCTTGCGTTGTTCTACGAGCTCTTCCTGCAGAGCGAAGGCCTCGGCGTACCCTAAGCGGCCGAGATCGCGAACTTCACAAGTACGCATCCTGCCCTCACGCATTAATCGTGAGCCCGTACACGTTGTTAAAAGCCTCACCCAAGGCTTCGTACAGCGTAGGATGCGCGTGGATCGTGTTCATCAGCGTCTCCACTGTGGCTTCCGCCTCCATTGCCGCAACCGCCTCGGCGATCGATTCGTACGCTTCCGGTCCGATGATATGGACTCCGAGAATCTCGCCGTATTTCTCCTCGGACACTACCTTGACGAACCCTTCGTGAGCGCCCAGGATGCTCGCCTTACTATTGGCGGCGAACGGAAACTTGCCGACCTTAACAGCGTAGCCTTCCGCGCGGGCCTGGGCTTCGGTCAGGCCAACGCTGCCGATGCCAGGTTCGGTGTAGGTACATCCTGGGATACGGTTGCGGTTCACTGGCTTGACACGCTTGCCGGCCATATGCGCCACCGCCACCATGCCCTCCATCGTAGCCACGTGCGCCAATTGCGGGGTTCCGGCCACCACGTCGCCAATCGCATACACGCCGGGCTCCCCGGTCGATTGGTTTTCATCGACCTTAATGAAGCCGCGATCGAGCTCAACCTTGAGTCTCTCGAGTCCGATGTTTTCCGTATTTGGCTTACGTCCCACGGCCACCAGCAGAGTTTCCGCTTCCATGTCTTCGCGTTTTCCATTCGAAAGCCCGACGCACATTCGCACGCCTTGATCGGTTCTGGTGATGTTCTCCGCCTTGGCGCCAGTTTCGCAGCGAATTCCCGTCTTCTTGAAATAGCGCTCCAGTTCTCTGGAGACTTCTTCGTCTTCGACGGGTACCAGTCGCGGCAACATTTCGAGAACGGTGACCTTCGTACCAAAGCGATTGAAGATGGACGCGAACTCAACCCCCACCGCTCCGGCGCCGATAATCAACATGGTCTTGGGGATGACCGGGAGATCTAGAATCTCTATGTTGGTGAGAATGGTCTTCGAGTCCGGCTCCAACCCCGGAAGCATGCGGGCTTCCGAACCAGTGCCGATAATGACGTTCTTGGTCTCCACGGTCTGCACATTGTCGCCCGAGCGCACGTCGATGGGCAGCAGTCCGTTAGCATCCCGGGGCTTCACCGTGCCGTAGCCCTTGATCCACTCGATTTTGTTCTTCTTCATTAAGAACTCGACGCCCTTGGCATGCTTCGCTACGATCTTGTTCTTGCGGTCGAGCACCTTGGTATAGTCGATCCTCGGATTCTCGCAGTGGATGCCCTCTTCGTCGGAATGGACAAAACGATCCCATACGTCGGCGGTATGGAGCAGGGACTTGGTAGGAATGCAGCCGACGTGCAGGCAGGCGCCGCCTAGCTTGGGATCTTTTTCAACGATGGCGGTCTTCAGGCCGTATTGACTGGCCCGAATCGCGGCAGAGTAGCCACCCGGACCACTCCCTATCACGATCAAATCATAGGTCATTTTGTTTCAGGATAGCATCCGGACTCCACGTTTCCCGTGTGAACCGTTCAGTTGCGCGACGGCTCGGCATAGCCCGGGTGCTGGTTAATTAGATGAAGTCAAACGCGTTGCGATTCAACGGTGCCTTACGTTGCATGGCCAACTTGGATAGCCCCGCGCGAAATCGTCAGACGCGACTACCTCACGCAGAACAGCAAGTGCAGAAAACTACTTCGCTTTCTTCTGTTTCTGTTGTCCGACGCGGATCTTGAAGTGCTGCTGCTTGGCTTCCTGATACGCCTTGTGATCGTGGCGTGCCACGGCATCGGTCAAGTAGGAGTCCACATCGGTATCTTTGGGCAGGACGGCCATGATGGTGAAGTTCTCATTGCACGTCGGGCAGAACGGACGAAAGCGTTTCACGTTTGGAATAGCCATAACGATTTTAGGATATCATGGCAGCTAGAAATATCGTCCGGGAGGGAACAAAGGGAGGCAAATGATGACGTCGAAGCGAGCGATTCTGGTTGCCGGCATGAGCTTGGTGCTCGCCAGAATACCGGTCCTGGCGCACCACTCCTTCGCGGCCGAATACGACGGCACCAAGACCTTCAAGATTACGGGTGTCGTAACGAAGTTCGACCTGACGAATCCCCATTCCTGGATTCATGTGGACGTTAAGGGCCCCGACGGCACCGTGGTGAACTGGGCGTTCGAGACCGCCTCTCCGAACGTTCTGTTCCGGCGAGGCATCAGGAAGGATTTCTTGAAGCCCGGGAATGTGGTCACCATCGAGGGGTACCTGGCGAAGGACGCATCGCATACCGGCAACGCCCAAAAGCTTCTGATGCCAGACGGTACCCAGGTGATTCTCGGCACGGAAGTGAACCCCGGCTAGACGTCTCAGATGAGCTGGATTAACACGCGATATTTCGCTGGGCCGGTGACCTTCCTGGCAGGGTGGCTTTTGGCAGTTGCGCCGGCGTTCACGCAGAACACGCCTTACAAAGCGCCGCGCACCAGCGATGGAAAACCAGACTTGCAGGGGATTTGGATGGCGCGCAATGCAGCCGCTTTCGATGTGGCTGAAGTGGCGGAAGGCGGGCAGATTCCCTACTTGCCGGAAGCCTTGGAGCGCGAACAGAAAGGTCCGCGAGTGGACCCGATCGCGCATTGCGCCATGCCAGGCGTGCCGCGCATCACTTACATGCCGTTCCCGTTTCAGATTCTCCAGCGGCCTGGATACGTGGTCTTCTTGTATGAATATCTGCACGACCACCGCGTAGTCCAGACCACGCCGCGCGAGCATCTGGATGGCATCGATTTCTGGCTGGGCGATTCGGTGGGCCGCTGGGAGGGGGATACGCTGGTGCTGGACGTGACCAACCTGAGACAGGAGACCTGGCTCGATTCGGCGCGGCACACCCACAGCGACGCACTGCACGTGGTGGAACGCTACACGCGGACTGGGCCCAACACGATCACCTATGAAGCCACCATCGAAGACCCCAAGACGTATTCACGGCCATGGAAAATCCGTTTGCCGCTGCATCTCATCTCGGAACCCGGCTTTGAGTTGAGAGAGCAGGAGTGCATTGAAGGCGACGATGGGCGGGCCATCCATCCGCCGTACCGGCCTGCGCCGAAGTCGTGAGCGAAGGGAGAGAACTTAATGAAAGTTGGATTCGCTGGTGTGGTTGCGAATGCGCTAATCATAGGGCTCTTGTCCCTTCCCGCGTCAGGCCAGGTCAAGCCACCCGAGGCGGGGCTAGGCCAGGCGGCGCCCGAAATCGATCCGGCGAAGGCGCGGGCGTACAAACCTCCGCTTACCGCCGACGGCCATCCGGATCTGGAGGGTGTATGGCAGCCGCGCACGTCGGGCGCAGCGTATTCGATCCTGCCGCATCCGGGCGGGTTCTTCTTGGGCGCGCCCTCAGATAAAGGAATTGTGGAAGGGGGCGAGCTCCCCTACCAGCCTTGGGCGCAGGAACAGGTGAAGTACCGCACGCAGCACATGGAAGTGGACCCAACCGGACACTGCCACTACGAGGGCATCCCGCACGCCATGTACTTCGCGTTTCAGATCTTCCAGACACCCAAGCAGATTGCGCTGGTGCACGAGAACATGCACGCCTACCGGATCGTCTACATGGACGGGAGTCCGCATCCGGCGGGTTACCTGGCATGGATGGGCGACTCGCGCGGTCACTGGGAGGGGAACACGCTAGTTGTGGATGTGGCCAACAACAACGACAAAAGCGTCTTCGACATGGCCGGGCATTTCCACAGCGACGCACTGCACGTGGTGGAACGTTTCACGCGCGTGGCTGACGATACGATCAATTACGAAGCTACGCTCGACGACCGGAAGGTTTTCACGCGGCCGTTCAAGATCAAGTTTCCTTTGAAGAAAGGGCCTCCCGACCTAGCGATTCTCGAATCCGGTTGCTTTGAAGGCGAGAGCGATCAGGTGCACCTCAAGGAGGGAATCGCGGTGATTCCCGAAGGGCATTATAAGCAGTAACAAGGGTGGGCGTAGAAAATGATCCGGGACATGTCGTGAACGGAAAGAGCATGAAGAGAGCGCGAAGCAGAGTTAAAGAAGTCGGCCGGGTCGATGTCGACGAGATACTTCCGGAGTACGACTTCAGTCACGCTCGGCCGAACAAATATGCGCCTCGCTACGCACCGGGCAGTGTGGTTGTGGTCCTTGAGCCCGATGTAGCCGCTGTGTTCGCAAGTTCGGGAGAGGTCAACGAAGCCCTGCGTGCTCTGGCAGGAATCATACGGAAACATCGGCCCCGGCGGACGTCTCGACGGAGCGCGTAACTTTTCTGGCTGACTCCGCTCCGTAAACCGGCAGCGCCGGATCCTCCAGCAGACCGATCTGTCTCAGCACGGAAGCCTGGTCCCAATAGATATGCTCGTGCGCCAGCTTGCCATCGCGAAAACGCACGATGGCAACCAGGGCCACTTCCACCTTTCGATTGGTAGGCGCGATGCCGGGCAGCATCCACGGCATCTCCTGCGTGTGGGTGAAAGAGAAGATCATCTCGTCCACTAGCTGGGTTTCACCCACGGTGCGGGAGACGGGCGTAAGAGTCGTGTCCGGCGGCATGGCGGGAATAAAGTCGCGCGAATAGAATGCGCGCAACGCGCTCTTGCCGATGCCACCCGTCATCACCGGCACGTGGTTGACGTAAGCGTCCTCCACCATAGTGGCCAGTGTGGCTTCAGGGTCCCGCGTCGTGAATTCGTGACTTGTGTGTTCTTCCCATAGTCGAACTAAGTCCGGTTGCGACATGCGCTACTTCAATTTGGCGGCGACTTTGTCCAGGCCTGCCTTTGCGCATGCCTCGTCCATGGGCCATCCGGGCGCTCCGCTTACGGCAATGGCGCCGATGACTTCGTTGCCCACCATGATGGGAAGCCCTCCGCCCATGTCGATGGTGCCTTCGACCGGCGGATTGGGCATGGTGCCTTCTTCAAGCGGCACGTTTTCGGCGGTCTTCTTGGACCACCCCTCCACCACCTCTTTAGAAGGCCGGCGGTAGACGAGCGCGGTATACGCTTTCTTGTGGGCTATGTCGAATCTGTGCAGATTGGCTCCGTCGTCCTGGAACGCGATGATGGTCCGGCCAGTGGCGTCGAGTACGGTTACGGCGCACTTGTAGTTCAGCGACCTGCATTTTTCAAGCGAGCCTTGCGCCATGGTCATCGCCATGTCGAGAGACAACGCTTTGTGCGTGATAAGCCCTTGTTCCGCTCGAGCCGCGGACGCCCCTCCTGTTAGAAGGGCGGTCGCGGCGAGGAGCGTTGCGAAATTGGTCTTTGACATCGTTATTTCCTCCTTAGAATAATGCGGTCGCCCGGCGGGTCCAGGTCTTGCCTTTCTCCTTGGCAATCCTCTCTACGTCGTTCACATATGCTCCCGTCTGCGTCAGGACGTGGTGCAGGTCGTTGCCGAGGCTGATAAAGGTGAAGCCTTTGTCCAGGAACTCACCCACACGCGCGGTGCCGAACAGAAACAGCCCGAGGATTACATTATTCTTGCGCGCGGCCGCGATCAGCTTATTGGTGGCATCGCCGAGTTCCGGCGACGTATACATGTCGGGGAACTTGTACTTCTCAAACAAACCCATGGACATGCACAGATCGTTCTGGCCCAGGAATAGAAGGTCCACGCCTGGCACCGCTGCGATCGAGTCAATGTTCTTGATGCAGTCGGCCGTCTCCACTTGCAGTGCCACAATCGTGTTAGCGGGAGCGCCGCCCGCGTAACCCAGCAACCCGGCCTTGTTCATACTGCGCTGTGGGAAATAGACCGAGCGCGTGCCGGCTGTGGGATAGCGCGCGCAACTGACGCCCTGCTTGGCTTCGTCCGCATTGTTGATGTAAGGGATCAGCACGCCATCGGCGCCCATGTCCAGAGCTTGCTGAATGCCTGGCCGGTCCTGGTAGCCGCCGACACGCACCAGCGATTTGGCGCCGCCGCTGGCAATTCCAGCGAGCATGGCGGATAACGTTTCGTAGCCCATGGGGCCGTGTTGGGTGTCCACCAGCAGCCAATCATAGCCGCTGTGCGCTAACTGTTCCGCCACGGTCGGGCTGTGGGAGTTTACAAACAGGCCCAACATGGGCGTCCCTTCGCGCAAGCGTTTCTTGAATTCCGCGCCACTCAATACTTCACTCATTCGTTTTGATTCTCCTGAAAATCGGAAAGGTTTAAGTCGACTGGGGCGACAAGGAAAGAATCCTGTGTCCAGCCTCGTTGTAGTATACGACAGGTAAGGCGGTGCTCTGGGGCCTCATCGCCAGTTGGCTCGCTTGCGCACCGCATCGAGCGAAGCCGCGGCATCCGCCACGATTTGGTCGACGGCCAGGGAAGTTAGCTTCCCGCCGCGCTTCAAGATGCGGCCGTCCACGATCACGGTGTCCACGTTGCCTGGCTGTGTGGACTCCACCACCATGTGCGAGGGATCGGTAAAGACGCCCATGTTCAGCTGCTCGGTGGAGATCATGATCACATCGGCCCGTTTTCCGGGTTTGAGCGAACCCACCTTGTCTTCAATTCCCATGGAGCGCGCTCCGTCGATAGTGCCGAGCTCTAGAACCCGACGGGCGGACATCTTGAATTCGTCGTGGCTCTTGGCGTTCTCGATATTGCGGATCATTTTCAGGATGCCAAACAGGTTGGCATCGCCTGTGAGCGCGGTGGTATCCACCGAGACGCCGACGCGCACTCCCGCGTCCAGAAACTCGCTTATCTTCGTAAAACCATAACCGATGCGCAGCTCGGTTCCCGGCGAGAGGCTGACCGGCGAGTCCGCCTTGGCAATCATCTCGATTTCCGCCGGCGATGCGGAGAGCGCATGCAACAGCTGAACATCCTTACCGAGCAGATTCTCCTTGGCGTGCGCTTCGATCTGCCCCTTGGCGTTCTCGCTGCTCCCTACGTGCGCGGAGATGGGAATGCCCAAGCGGCGCGCGGTCTCGAACTCGGTTCGATAGACCTGGGGCGGCAAGGCGCTGTTGCGGAACATGCCGCGCCACGCGAATCCCAGCGAAATGAGTCCTTCATTCGATAAAGACTGCCAGTCGCGATGCAGCCCTTCGAGATCGTTCAGGTTGCAGACTTGGGTATCCGGCAGACCCTGCGGCCATCCATAAGACCAGCGGGCTCGCAAGCCAGATTCCCGCACGGCACGTATTTCCGCTTCGGCGTGCTCGCGGCTGCGGACGTTGTGGCAATAACTGTGGACCGTGGTCAGGCCGGAATTCAATGCCTCCGCCGCGGCCAAGCGAGCTCCGTGATACATGTCGTCGGGCAACATGGCTTGGCCAAAGGTCGCGGCGGTCGGGAAATATCCCTGATCCGCTTTTTCCCCCGCGAAGCTGCGCAGCAGCGTATTCCACATGTGCCAATGGGTCTCTACCAGGCCGGGGAGCACGATCGTTCCGCGCCCATCGAGTACTGTCGCGCCGGGAGCTTTTACCGCTTTTCCGACAGCGACGATCTCGCCGTTCTTGATGTGCACATCGCCGCCAGGAATATCGCCCAACGCGGAATCCATGGTCATGACATACGCATTGCGCAGAACAATCTCGCTGCGAGCGGGTAACGCTGCTGCAGGACCATGCCCGCGCCGGGCTTTCTTCGGCTGAGCGCAAAAAGCGGGCAATCCGGTTAAGCCGGCAGCGGCAAACGCCGCGATGCTTCCTATAAATCGACGCCTGTCTATTGGCCGGTGCATAGCGGGATTATACATAAGATTGCATCCGCCTCAGGCGGATTTCGCCGACAACGGCCTTGACACCACTCCGCAACGGGTGGATTCTTGAACGAGAGGAGTGCCGCGCATGACGTCCCGCGATTGGAGTTTTTCCTGGACCTTGATCCTTTGCCTTTCGCTGCCGGCTTGGGCACAATCGGTTATCTCAGCTCGATCCGGTCTGATCCATTTCTCGGAAGGCTCGGTCTTCTTGGACGGCCAAAAGATTGAGCAGACATTTGGCCGATTCGATCAAATGAAAGACGGCTCCGAGCTACGGACCGAAGAAGGGCGGGCAGAAGTGATGCTAACGCCCGGTATGTTTCTTCGCCTCGGCGAGAACAGCGAGATTCGCTTGGTGTCGGGTCAACTTCAGGACACCCGGGTCGAATTATTGAGCGGCTCCGTTGTGGTCGAATCCGAAAAGGCATCGGCCAACGGACAGGTTACGATCCTTTATGGCGCCTATCAAGTCCAGCCGCGCGAACCGGGGCGATACCGGATCGATTGGGCGCCCTGGCAGCTTAGGGTTGAGCAAGGGAAAGCCGAAGTCTTCCACGGCCTTGCTTCAATTGTCGTCGACACGGGCTATGTTCTTCCGTTTTCCGGCGATCTTGTGGCTCAGAAAGCATTCTTTGATGAGCGAGCCGATGCGTTAGACGGTTGGAACAAGGCGCGCACGGATTGGATTTCCCAGAACAACAACGACACTGGCAATTCCACTGATCTCTCCGCCGCCATTGAAAACTGGAAAAACGACCCCGACGCGTATCTCCGCGCTCTGGGCACGTCTGCCTACATTCCGCCCTTGGGTTACTCGTCCCCCAGTTATCAACCGCTGTCGAGCTACGGAACGCGGCCCCCTTATTACTCGACGTTTGGCCCCGGATTGAGCCCGTCGTATTTGGGCTTTTGGGGAATCGGGGGGGGCGAGCCCATTCTTCATCTATCCGCGGCCGGTGTTTGGATATTATCCATATCCCTACTCAGGATCTAGCGGGTTGGGTTCTTCCCGGTTTCCCGTACGCGCACCAATCGGCGGAGGTGTCTACAACCATCCTGGAACTGGTGTTCGTCCCGTAGCCCCGATTCACAGCAGCCCTGGTCACATCGGACATATCGGCGGACATCGATAGCTGTCCACCGAAACAGAAACTAACTATTTGTTCGGAGCATAGTACCCGAGCCGCCAACGGGCCTTGAGCGGTGGAAGAGCTGGGGGCTGTAGCAGATTGACTTGTACCTTGCGATACTTGCCATCGCTGCTTTGGTTCGCCGGCGAGTAAGCGAGCAAATATTGGTTACGCAACTCCAGGCCGATCCGCTGGGCAATCGTCGGCAAGTCTCGAGCATTCGATGCGGCCAGTGCGCGGCCCCCGGTCTGCTCTGACAGTTCGGACAAAAGGCGAGGTCCGGCGACTTCAACGGCAGTGAGTCCAAAAGGAAGTAACGGTTCAAAGACGCCCATCGCGTAAATCTGCACATCGGCTTCGCGCACTAAGCTTTCAATCTCAGTTCCCGTATAGCGGCTGTTATTATCGCCGCCATCGGAAATAATCAGGAGCGCCTTGCGGGGATTCTTGGCATTCTTCATTTCTTGGAGCCCGGCGTGCACGGCATCGAGCAGCGCCGTCAAGCCCGCGGAGCTCTCCGCATTGAGCCGTCGTTCAATATCGGATGTCTTTTGTGTGAGCGGCACCGTCAGGTGAGCTTCATCGCTGAATTCCACCAGGAACGCTTCGTCGGACGAATTGAGAGTTTTGAGAAATTCTTTCGCGGCTTGCCGCGAAGTGTCGAGCTTGCCGCCTATGCTGCCGGAGGTATCGACAAGCAAGCCAACCGACAGAGGAGTATCTTCGTTCGAAAAATACTTTATCGTTTGTCCGGTCCCGTCTTCGAGCAGATGGAAATTGTCTTTCTCGAGTCCCAGAACATAGCGGTTAGCTGCATCGGTGACCGAAACAGGAATCAAGACCAGGGTGCTATCGGCGCGGTAGGAAACAGTTCCCGCCAGATCCGATTGGGCGCGGCCGGCAACGGAAAGGGCGCAAATAAGGGAAACGGCAAGTCCCCAAGGGCGCACGATTGAAACTCCTGTTCGGACTTTAGCACGGGCGAAAGTTGTCCGCCAACAAATCACAGGCGCGAAAGGATGCCTGTGCCACGGTTCGGCAAGCTCCTAGATGCCTGCGTACCAGGAGTAGCCTTCCGCCACGCCCACCGCCCCGGTGCCGTCTTCGATATTGTCGAGCCGATCGGTAACCTCGATCCGGATAACATATTTCAGGTTCTTGTAGCCGAGTTGACGCTCCACCCGGAGCCGAACGGGAGCGCCATAGGGAACCGGCAGTTCGCGGCCGTTCATCCCGTAGGCGAGCAGCGTCTGGGGATGGAGCGCATCCAGCATTTCGAGGCTGTCCCACCATCCGTCCACCGCGTAAAACACCACGTAGCGGGCCTGCGGCAGCATCCCTGCTTCCTGAAGCACCCGTGCAAGCGGGACGCCCGTCCACTCGGCGATCGCCGACCAGCCTTGTTCGCAACTGTGCTGCGTCACTTGCGTCCGCGAAGGAAAACGCTTCAAGTCGTCGAGCGATAACTTCAGATGGTTCGAAACCAGGCCTTCGATCGGCAACCACCATTCGGTGAAGCGGCCGGCCCGCAGACCCTGGTACTGCGCGCTCGCGGGGTTGGTCGTGTTGATGGCTGGAAAACGCTTCGAGATCATTTCACGCCCAAACTCGCGGGCGAGAGGCTGGTTGCGGAGCAGCAGACGATGCGAGGCGAATGTCAGCGCATCGCCCAGGCCGAGCAGGCTGCCATATGTGGGAGGCAGAGAGTCTTTACTACCGGTGAGGAGAAGGCCGCTTGCGGCCGGCAGGCTAGCGAGCAACTTCCTGCGCGAAATCAGATTGCTCATCTCTCCTCCAACGGTGTCGTGTAGACACCGGTGATCATGGAACGGATGTTGTTGCCGAAACCTGACAAGATCGTCATGGCAACGTGAACGACTAAGAAGAGCATAAGCAAGTTCGCCGCGATGAAGTGGATGGTGCGGGCGGACTGCCTGCCGCCGAATAGAACAAACAACTCCGGATACGCCGCCGTTACTGCCGGCGACATAGTGAGGCCCGTCAGGATCGCGATGGGAAGGAGTCCGAATACCACGGTCAGATAGGCTACTCGCTGAGGGACGCTATAGCCGTGCGAATCCGCCCGCGCGGATAGGAGTCTGCGCCGAAAATGACGTGATATCAGGCCCCAAGCCACATAAATCAATCCGTTGATCACCGCGATCCAAGCGGCCAGGAAGTGCAAGCTGCGGCCCCAGCCGGATTGATCGAGATTCGGCGTCAAGGGAAGTTCGAATGCGGCAGGCGTGTCGAAGTAGCCCGTTTCGCCCCAATAGAAGCGCGGATGGGCCAGCAGAATGGCAGCGCCGCTCACGGCGAGCGCCACAATGCTCAGCGCATTGATCCAGTGCGTGGTTCGCACCAGTCCTTTGTGGCGAATGCTTTGGGCTTGCAACTTCATCGCAGCTAGAGAATAACTCAGCATGAACACGCCTGCAAGCCGCACTCTGAATAATCGTCCTCTGTGCAAATTCACTCTCCAAAATTCCCATTAAGAGAATTACAAATATATTTCTATTGCTTTCGAGAATAATCTTTGCTAAACTCCGTTGCCTGAAACAAGAACCCCTTTAGGATTGCCCCCGCGGTGCGTGCTCACCCTCGGGAAAATGGAGGCAAAGCATTCGTATGGCAGATATTCAGATCACCGACGATCTCGGCAATTCCGCGCCAGATGTGAAAATAGATCTTTCCCATCCTTCTTCTCTTTTGAAGTATGCAAAAACGGAATTATTGCACCTGCTGGTAGCTCCGGACTTCATCCAGCGCGCGCCACAACCGCTCCCAACTGCGGCGCCAAATCCCATCTCTTTCCAACTGAAGCTCGTACACGAATTCCAGTTGGGCAACGCCAAACCGGAAATCGACCTCACGCCGTCGTTTCAAGCGACGATCCGGGCGAATACAACAAAAGGTTCCAACCTGTTCGATAACGACCCGTTCCGCGCGGCATCCACTGTGCCAGACCAAACTGGCTACGTCTCGCTGGCGCTCCAGGGTTCCCTGGACCTGGGGGTAAGTGGTTCGTCCGGAGATCTGACTTTCGGCGTTGACGCGAACCGAACTATTGGCCTGGAGTACTGGAAAGCGTTTCCGCTCGACAGTGGCGGGCCCAGTTTGGGTGAGGCCACCGGGGCTACCATCTCGGGATTCGTGATCCCGGCCGACGTCGATGACCTAAAGCTGCTGGCTGTGAACGATATATGCACGGTATCAGGACAGGGCAGTTTGAAGATCTCGGGTGCATTTAACGTATCGCTTACTCCGAACCCGCTGGCTTCGGTCGACCTGCCGCTGAATGCCGGAAAACTTGAGGTCAAAGCGGGCGCAATAGCCGGGATCTCGGCGTCCTACACGATCGCCGGGTCTTACCAAATCCGCACCAGACGAACGTCCGCGGATGCCATCGAGCTTAGCTTCTACAAAGAGCAGGGAAGCACCTTGAAGATCGACATGTCGGCGTCGGCTGGGATATCTGCGACGGTGGGGGACACCGATCTCCTGAAATCGTTCCTGGGAGCAATCAGCACGAATCCGAACGACGACGCAACCAAGAAACTCTTCGGAGATGGCGGTCTCACGAAAGACGAGATCGCGACCTTGACCGGTGCGATCAAGGACGGTCTGGATCATAGCTTGCAGGCATCGATCGACCTGGCGCTTTCCCGGATTACCGATGACCAGGCGGCCTTTCAATACGAGATCCGGACGGCGCAACTGGATGCGGCCTCCAGTACAGCCGTGCACCGGGCGCTGGAAGGAGATCTCTCCGTTCTGACTGCGCTCGAGTTGTCCAGCCAAGGCGCGACGCTCGCTCCGGGCGTGAAGCTTCTAAACAGCATATTTACCACTGTGCGAAAGCAACAAACGACGCTCCATTTGAACCTCATCGGGCTGGTTAATTTCATTTCGCTTTCCGATCTGATTCGCAAGTGTGTAGTCGTCAAAGATCCCAGCACCGGTTATCTGACGATCGCCGATAGCGTGACGGGCGATCGCATTAACGCGGTGGTGGAACCGATGCGCCGTAGCGAGGCGCTGCGCAAGGCTATGTTCGAGTCGCTGTTAATGACTGCCACCTACCGGGTCAGCAACACCATCGGCATGACCGGACTCTCCAGCCACAACTTCCATTTCGTGTACAACGACACCACCAAGACCGCGATCCTGGCCGATTATCTCAACTGGTTCGTCGTGATGAATCTGCTCACCAAACAGCAGAGTGACGATTATATGAAACAGTTTCCTGGCGGCGGTCCTTCCACTTGCCTGCTGCGCACCGAGTTCGACGATAACGCTTGCCGGTCGCTGTTCTTGAAATCGCCAGGCCAACTTCGGGACCTGGGTGAATATCTGGAAATCGGCCGGAGCGCGATGCGGGCGTTGATCGATCCAAACAACAGCAGGGCTGATCGGCTCCGTTACGACCTGCTCGACCAACATTGGGACAAAGCCGTTGAGATCGGCCCGAACCCCAGCCTCGGGCCGCTGATGGGCTTGCACCCGACTGACTTGGCGGACAGCGCCATCACGGCACTGCTGAGCGGCGACGTCTACACGATTAAGTGGTGGGCCAATTCGATGCGCACGGCGGGCCAGGCGATCCTGGACATGCAGCAATTTCTTGCCGGCGCGAACCCGGCCACCTTGGCTGACAGCCACGAGTTTGCCAAACGGCGGGATCAGCTTCAGAAGACGATGGCCGGATTGATTAGCAACAGCCGCACGCGATTCGATGAACCCTGGGGTCTGGTCTCGTTGTTCTGGGCGTCGGGATCGGTTGGTGCTTCGGCCAGGCTCGTGGCCAAAGGGCTGTCGCTACAGAAACCCGATCAAGCCCTCGCCGCAGTCCGCTGACGTAGCCGCGGGAAGGGACACAAAATCCCTCACCCCCTTTGACACCGGGCCTTTAGACAGATACACTTATATCCGGCTATCTGCGTTTGGACCAAAGGAGCGGGTATGACGAAGACTGAGTTCTCGATGTACCGGATTACTGTCATGGGCGTTCTAGCGTTCGGTGCTTTTCTAACGCTGTCAGGCCCTGCAATTGCCGCGGAAGCGACTACTGATGGCGGTTCGCAACCGGCCAGCAAATCGGTGACATTTGCTAAGGACGTCGCTCCGATTTTGCAGGCGAAATGCCAGGAGTGCCATCGCGTCGGATCGATGGCGCCCATGTCGCTGATCACTTATGAAGAAACCCGTCCCTGGGCTAAGTCCATCCGCCAGCGTGTGATGACGCGGCAGATGCCGCCGTGGCACATCGACCGGTCGGTCGGAGTCCGAGAATTCAAGAACGACATGTCGCTCAGCGACGAGCAGATCAACACTATCGTCCGATGGGTGGATTCGGGAGCGCCGATGGGCGATCTCAAGGACATGCCGCTTCCCAAGCAGTGGCCCGCCGACAACGAGTGGAAGGCTGCAAAGGAACTGGGCGCGCCGGATCTAGTGATCAAGTCTGAGCCCTACACGATGGCGGCTCATCATCAGGACGTGTGGTGGCGGCCAGTTTCCGATATTCCTCTGACTGAACCTCGCTGGGCGCGCGCCGTTGAGGTCCGGCCGACCACAGCCGCTGGACGCAGAATCACCCACCATGCCGTCGCATACCTCGCGCAGGACGACCCGGACGGCGTCATTCCGGGTACCGGCGATTCGGACTTCGGCTCGCGGGCAATGTTAATGGAATGGGCCATCGGCAAGGGCTACGACCTCTACAGGCCTAACACCGGTAAGTTACTGCTGCCCGGCGCGCAGATTTCCTGGGATGTCCATATTCACGCCGTAGGCGAGGAGATCCGCGATAGCGTTGAGTTGGGCATCTGGCTCTACCCCAAGGGACAGGAACCCAAGTACCGAACCTACCTCACCGCATTCCAAGCCTTGCGCGGATTTAAAGACTCGGCCGCCGCTCAGAATCGATTGGGAAAGAACATGGATATCGCCCCCAACTCGATCGGTC
>Ga0207066_1115_pt1 | contig 20522 bp, 18 predicted proteins | sample Alteio_BWMinCont_24_FD_153490 | JGI IMG/M metagenome (GOLD analysis project Ga0207066, IMG submission 153490) | Enriched cells from forest soil in Barre Woods Harvard Forest LTER site, Petersham, Massachusetts, United States -... | ecosystem: Environmental > Terrestrial > Soil > Temperate forest >...
CCGACCGCCGCGGCACCGACTCGCAGAAATGGCAGAAATATGCCGACCGCGAGGTGCTGCCGCTTTGGGTGGCCGACATGGACTTTCAAGCGCCGCCGGCGGTGCTTGAAGCGCTGCACCGCCGTATCGATCACGGCGTGTTCGGCTATGCGCGGCCGGTGAAGTCCACCGTCGATGCCTTCGTGGACGCGCTCGCCACCCGTTACGGCTGGCGCATCGAACCGTCGTGGCTCGTGTGGCTGCCCGGGATCGTGGTCGGGCTCAATGTCGCCGTGGAGGCCTTCACCCAGCCGGGCGAACAGGTATTGAGCTGCACGCCGGTTTATCCGCCCTTTCTCACTGCGCCGAAAAATTCCGGCCGCGAAACCCTCGCGGTGCCGCTCGCACTGAACCATGTCGAAGGGCGCTGGGAAATCGACTTCGACGCATTGGAACGCGCCGTGACGCCTCGCACAAAACTTTTTCTCCTCTGCCATCCGCATAATCCCGTGGCGCGCGTCTGGCGCCGCGACGAGCTCGTGCGGCTCGGCGAGTTTTGCCTGCGACACAAGATCATCCTCCAGTCCGACGAGATTCACTGCGACCTCATCCTCGATCCGGGCCTGCCGCATGTGCCCACCGCGAGGCTCGGACCCGAAATCGCCGCAAACACCGTCACGTTCATGGCCCCGAGCAAAACCTACAACCTGCCGGGCCTGGGCACCTCGATCGCCATCATCAGTGATCCAAAGCTGCGCGCGCAATATGTCCGCGCCACCGCCGGCATCGTCGCGGAAGTCAACGCGCTCGGCTACACCGCATGCGAAGCGGCCTACCGCGACAGCGAACCGTGGCGGCAGGCGTTGCTCGCCTACCTGCGCGGCAATGGCGATTTCTTGAAGAGCTTCCTCGCCCGCGAGCTGCCCGGCGTGCGCCTCGAGGCGCCGCTCGAGGCGACCTACCTCGCATGGCTCAACGTCGAGGGGCTCGGCCTCGCCGATCCGGTCGCGCACTTTGAAAACCACGGCGTCGGCCTGAGCGACGGCATCTTCTTCGGCGCGCCCAAGGGGAAATATGTCCGCCTCAATTTCGGCTGCCCGCGCGCCACACTCGAAGAAGCCCTGCGCCGGATGAAGACCGCGGTAAAATAAATCCGGGCCGCTCTGCTGCAGCCAGTCGCTTCATTACCGTGAAAAAGAAAGTTTTATGGATCGCGCTTTCGATATTATGGGGAGCGGGCTCAATTTTTGCGGCTGCTTTGTTGAGGCTTGATTTTATTGCAAAGAGGTTTGGGCAAGCATGCTTTGACTTTGTCATGCTTTTAGGCGGGCTATTTATAGTTATCGTTTGTTGCGTCTCGGCATTCAAAAAGGTCGATCCGAAAGGAAAAAACGAACCCACGAGCCAACCATAGCGGGGCGCTGGCTACCCGGCTACAGCCTCTTGTCGCCAACCACCAAACGCTCCCGAAATCATGCTAAAGTGTAACCCAATAGGTTACACTTTACCCATGAGCTTAACTGATTCTCGAATCAAACTGTGGCTGCAAGTAAGCAAGGTGCTGGCGATTGCAGCGAAAACCGGTGCATGCCGTGCCGCAGCCGCATTCCATTTCCCTCGATCCAACCCATGTCGTACGCGCCGGCCCGGGACCGACACCCCGATGTGGAATGTCTGCGCCACGCTTCTTCGTCAGGAATTGCGCAAATACGGCGCCAAGGCCCAACTGGCCCGCTATCTCGGCGTCCCCCGCCAACGGCTGCAGGATTTTCTCAAAAGTCGCAGTCGCCTGCCTGACGCGGAACTGACGTTGCGCCTGTTGCACTGGCTGACAGAACGCCGAGCCGGCCGCGACCCGGCGCTGTAAAGTGTAACCTATTGGGTTACACTCAAAGGGAAGTTGCGGCGGGATTTTGGGGAGGGCATACTGCGGGGAACTGCACATGCGCCTGGGGCCCTACGAACTTTCATCGAATCTGTTTCTCTCGCCGTTGGCGGGTTACACCAACCTGCCCATGCGCCTCACCCTGCGCGAACTCGGCGGGCTGGGCTGGGTCACGACCGACCTCGTCAACGCCCGCTCGCTGCTCGAACGCAACCGGCGCGCGCTGCAGCTCGTGGCCACGCATCCCGACGACCAGCCGATGTCCATCCAGCTTTTTGGCGCCGTGCCGGAGGAGATGCGCGACGCCGCCGTGCTCTGCGCGGAACTCGGCGCGCAGGGCGTGGACATCAACATGGGATGCCCGGTGAAAAAAGTCGTCCGCATCGGCGGCGGCTCGGCGATGATGAACGAGCTGAACAAGACCGCGGCCCTCGTGCACGGCATGGTCGCCGCCGTGAAGATTCCCGTCACGGCGAAGATGCGCCTCGGCTGGGACGATGAAAATCTCACTGCACCCGACTTGGCGCGCGTGCTGGAGGACGCCGGCGTGGCCGCTATTTTCGTGCACGGTCGCACGCGTGCGCAAGGCTTCAGCGGCACGGTCAATCTCGCCGGCATCCGCGCCGTCGCGCAAGCGGTGAAAAAAATCTCCGTCATTGGCAACGGTGACATCACGACGCCCGAAGCGGCCAAGCACATGCTCGACCAGACCGGCTGCGCCGGCGTGAGCATCGGCCGTGGCGCATTCTACGACCCGTGGATTTTCCGGCGTACCGAGCATTATTTGCGCACCGGCGAGCTGCGGCCCGAGCCTTCATTCGCCGAGCGCGTGGCCGTGATGCGGCGCCACTTCGAGCGCTATGTGGAATTTTACGGCGAGGCGCAGGGCGCGATGCTATTCCGTAAGGTCGCGCCGTGGTACGCGCGGCGCTTCGGGCCGGCAAAAGTTTTCAAGCAGCGCATCATCACCATCGCGTCGCGTACCGATTTCGAGGCCGCACTCGAAGAATACCTGCGCTGGCGCGCGCCATTCTGCGACGGACAGGGCGAGCTGCAGCCAAAGTTCCGCCCCGATCCGCTCGTGGCTTCATTCTTGCGCGAAGCAGGCGACGCACCCGCACGCGGCGCGATTCCCGTGCCCAAGGGCCCGGTGGAAGTGTGGTGAAAAAGTTCACGGGTCACCGTGAACTTTTAGTACTTCTTCACAAGCGTGACACCGGTCGAATCCTTGAAGAGCGCCAGTTCGCGATCCGGGTCGATGCCGGTAAACACGATGCCAAGATCCGAGTTGACCACGTCGCCAACGTAATAGGTGCTGTTGCCGATGAGCACGCGCGGATGCGCGCCTTGAAACACGCCGTTGACGTGCATGTTTTCGACGAAGGCTTTGAACTCCGGGCTGGCTGCAACCGCCGGCGGCAGGTCGATATGCACGGTCTGCGCAGCGGGAGCCGCCGGCGCAAGCGTGGGCGAAGGAGTCGTAGCGGGAGCACTGGCTACCGCTGGAGCGACCGCCGGTGGCGGTGGCGCGGGAGTTGTGCCGGCAGCTTTGGTTTCAGTCGGAGGAGCCGCCGGCGCCGGTGCAACCACTGTAGTGCTCGCAGGGTTGACCGGCTGCACTGGTACGGCGGCGGGGTGAACCGGGGGCATTGGCGGTGGGGTAACCACAAGCGCCGGCTTGGTCGCGGGAGCCACAGCCACAGCGCCGGACGACGGTGAAGCGGCGGATTTGAAAAACATGGTGTAGGCCATATAGCCGCCAGCGCCAAGCAGCACGACAACGAGAATGACGATGCCAATGGGCCCCATTTTGGCGGGCGGCGGCTTGGGCGGCGGAAGCACACGGCGCATGGGCTTGGTGCTGATCTGCGACGCCTTGGACGCGGGCTCAATCGCCGTCAACTTGGTCTCAACCAATTTCAACGCCGTGGTTGGTTTCGATCCAGCAGCCGGTGTTGGCGCAGCCGTGGCTGTTTCACTCGCTTTGGCCACCGCCACCAACGGTTTTTCAACGACTGGTGGCGGTGGCGATGGCGGAGTGGATCCGGAGGATGACGCTGCCGGCGTCGATGCGCCCGCGGTCGGCGCAGTCGCAGGAGTCTCTTCCTTGCGAAGATTGAGCTTAAGTTTTGGTTTATCCCTGGCTTCTTCCGCCGCGGGGGGCACCGGGCTGGCCGGAACGGCCATCTTGTCCGCCGTAGCTTCAGCGAAGGCGGAAGCTTTAGCCGTTTCGACAAGCCCCTCGACTGGCTTTCCTGCTACCGGTGAAGACTGTGATTGCGGAGCCAGACTCGAAGATGGCGCCACAGGCGCAGGGGCGGCCGTGGTCGGCACCGCTGCGGGAGGACCGTCGCGAAACTTGAGTTTGATGATGGGTTTGGCCGCGGCCGGTGCAGGCGAGGGAGCAACCGGCGAAGGAGCCAGTGGTTGATCAGGCTTGAGAGGCGGAGATTCGTCACCCATGAGACACCAATCTAATAATTTCCCAACAAAGCGAAACCAAAAAGATGCACTGGCGGTCTGACGATAGATTGGAAGCTAGCTCCACGCCAAAAACGCTGCCGCGCTGCTCATTTTCAATTTCGAGATAGCTTCTACTTGAGTTTCCTGCAAAGTTGTCGCGTAAACCCTCATGAAGAAAATCCTGATTTCACTGCTGGCCGGGGCCCTCGCGCTCACCGGCTGCCACCATTCTCACAGACCGAAGCCGAATCCAGCCGTCGCGACCGAAGTGGAGCAGGAGTTCATGCAGCGTTGGGTCGACCAGCGCGTGCACGATTACATCACGCAGGGCAAGTTCACCACCGATGCCGCCGCGCGAGCCCAGGCGACAACAGATTTTTACCAGCAGTATCCTTACACGACCTTGGCCGAAAAAGCCGGGGTGACGCCAGCGGCGAAATAAAAAAGACGAAGCCCGCGAGGAGCTTCGTCTTGGACTTTAACTTAAAGCGTACTCAGTAACGACGCTCGCGGGAGAAACCGCCGCCGCCACCACCGCCGCCACGACGTTCGCCACCACCGCCGCCGCCGCCACCGAAGGAACGGCCGGAGCCTTCTTCTTTCGGGCGGGCTTCGTTGACCGTCAGGGGACGGCCGTCGAATTCGACGCCATTGATTTTTTCCGCGGCGACTTTCGCCTCTTCAGGCGTGCCCATTGTGACAAATGCAAAACCGCGGGGGCGGCCGGTCATTTTATCCATCGCGACGTAAACGTCGGATACCGTGCCGAATTGGCTGAAGTGCGTGCGCAGGTCGGCTTCGCTGGTCTTAAAGGACAAGTTGCCGACGTATAGTTTGGAGTTACCCATGTGATAATTCGTAGATCCACCGTCCGCTGCCAGTTCCGTTCCCACCGTGGGTTTCAAATCATCACTTAAGCCTACGCTCAGCCAACGACTCACCAGATCCTAACACCTAACGCTTTCTCTAACGAGGTGGCGAGGGACGCAGAGGTGGCCGGTAAACGCAAGTCTATAATGCACCGGCCTCAATTCTTCGCCTCGCCGAACTCGTTGCGGAACCAATCATCAAGCAGCTTTTTTTCGTAACGCAACGTATCATCGGGAAAATAGGGATTGATCGTTGAGAGGAAGTTCATGTCCGAGATTTTTCGTTCGCCTTCCTTGAGGACTTTTCCGTTCGCATCGGTGAGCTTGAACTCGAGATTGATGCGCGGCGGGTAGACATCCTTGATGATGCGCACATCCTCGAAGCTCGGCCCGCGCTGCGGTTCGAAATCACCGGCCAACTTTACGTCGGTGATGCGCAACGCGAGGTGTTGGCCGGCTGGAATGTATTTGTTGGCGTGTTTTTCGATATGTTCCTTGAGGTCGCCAAGGCGTTCATCGCGGAATCTGCCAGTGTCGGAATAACTGTCCCTGACATCGGTGAATTTTTCGGGGTTGACGTAAACGACATCAACGCGGGGGGCATCAGGCTTGGTGTCGTCGGCGCGCAAAGCACCGCATGAGGCCAGACCGAGAACAAAGAGGAGGAAGTGAAATGTTTTCATGGGGGAACCTTTCCAATGCTAAGACAGACGCACCCTGGCACAAAAAAGTTCCGGCGCGAGTCGTTCGAGGGCGTGTCTTTGAAATAAAACCCACCCTTTCCTTTCGAGACATTTTGGCTAGGTTGTGGCCGCGATGTTCGCCAACCTGCTTCAGTTGATTTCAGGCAAGCCGCCTGAAACCTACGAAAATGCTTTCGTGGAGGAAGTTACCGTTACCCGAAAAACGCCCCGCAATCGCCGGGTTGAGCAGCGGCTCATCATCGGCTGGGTGCTCATCGCCATAAAAAGCGTCCTGGTCGTTTGGGCCATCCATCGCTGGCATGTGCCATTCAATCCCCTGTGGGTCATCGCGCCCACCGTGATGTTCGCCGCGCTATGCACCGCGATCTATTTGTGGCGCGAATAACGTGGGCGGGGCTTTATGTCCCGACGAGCTGAAGTTGCAGGGCATTCGTTCTCTTACTCATTCTCGTTCTCGTAATCGTTCTCGATTGGGAGAACGAGTAAGAGTAAGAGAACGATTTAATTATGCCACACGTCCCCGGTCTCCGCAGTCCCTACGCAAAAGTTGGCCGCCTCGTCTTTCTTGGCCGCATGCTCGACAAAATCCGCCTGCACGCCGGGGGCCAGCTGCCGGCCGAGTATGTCGCCAACCTCGGTGACTCGCAGCCCGGGGTGTTCGACACGCGGTGCTGCCGCTTTCTCGGCGTAAGCCACGCCGACCTCACTGCGCGCACCCTGCAAGGCGGCAGCGATGCGGAAATTCTCGCCTGGGCCCAGGCGCACGGCACTCCGCGCACCGACGAAGAGGGCGAAATCTGGAATGGCTTCATGATGAAACGCGGCTGGCGCGACACCGCCGCGGCCCGGCTCCGCCAGCGCATCGCCGAATACAAGCTCGAGAGCAAACCCATCCAGACCTTCTTCGATTTTATCGACTTCGACGAAGGCCGCGACCCCGTGGCCGCGCGCGCATGGGAGCTGCGCCCGCCGCTCGTCGTACTCATCATGGGCGTGGCCGGCAGCGGCAAAACCACCATCGGTTCAAAACTTGCCGCCGAGCTCGGCTGGAGTTTCCGCGATGCCGACGATTTTCATCCGCCCGCCAACATCGCCAAAATGTCCGCCGGCATCCCACTCACCGATGAGGATCGCGCGCCGTGGCTCGCTGCCATCCGCGCGTACATCGACACCTGCCTCGCGCGCGGCGAAAGCGCCGTCGTCACCTGCTCCGCGCTCAAGGAAAGTTACCGCCAGGCCGTGGTCTCCGATCTCGCGCGCGTTAAACTCGTGTACCTGCACGGCGATTTCGCGCTCCTTCTCCAACGTCTCAACCAGCGCCAGGGCCACTTCATGAAGGAAAGCCTGCTCCGGTCGCAGTTCGACGCGCTCGAACCGCCGCGCGACGCGCTCACGCTCGACGTCGCCCAGCCGCCGGAAAAACTCGTCGCGGACATCCGCGCTGCTTTGGCAACCTGCTAGGCCTGTGAATACCGAGCTCGCCAAGCGCTTCGGTCTCCTCGCGAGCGTGCTCAGCGTTCTCGTGCTCGGCGCCGCCGGCGCAAGCGCGTGGTTTTATTTTGAGCTTCGCGCCAGCCTCCCGCAGCTCGACGGCGCCGTCACCGTGCCCGGCCTCACTGCGCCGGTGACTATCGAGCGCGATGCGCTCGGCGTGCCCACCGTAAGCGGCCGCACCCGGGTCGATGTCGCGCGCGCCCTCGGCTTTGTGCATGCGCAGGATCGTTTTTTCCAAATGGACCTGTTGCGCCGCCACGCCGCCGGCGAGCTCGCCGAACTTTTTGGCCAACCCGCGCTGGACCACGACAAGACCGTGCGCGTGCATCAGTTCCGCGTTCGTGCCCGCGCCGTGCTCGCCGCCCTCGCGCCCGACGAAAGCGCGCTCCTCGCCGCCTACACCGACGGCGTCAACGCCGGCCTCCACGCGCTCCGCGCCAAGCCGTTTGAGTATCTCGTGCTCCGCACCGACCCGCAGCCGTGGAAGCCCGAGGACAGCGTGCTTGTCATTTACGCCATGACGCTCGACCTGCAGGACGCCGGCAGTTACGAGCGCTCGCTCACCACGCTACGCGACACCTATGGCAGAAGCGCATTAGACTTCTTCGCGCCGCTCCTCACGCCCGACGACGCTGCGCTCGATGGCAGCACCGCGCCGCTCGCGCCCGTGCCCTCGTCCAAGATCATCGACCTGCGCCAGCTCGCGCTCAACTCCCCCGCCCTGCCCGCACCGCGCGATCAATTTGTTTTTGCCGGCTCCAATGCCTTCGCGTTGTCCGGTGCGCACACCGCCAACGGCGCCGCGCTCCTTGCGAACGACATGCACCTCGCGCTCCGCGTGCCCAACACCTGGTACCGCGCCTCGCTAATATGGCCCTCCTCCGCTGAAGCCACGGCGGGCAAGCCTGATCCTCTTGCCTCTCGCCTCTTGCCTCACGCCTCCGACGCGCCGCTGCGCGTCGCCGGCGTGACACTTCCCGGTGCGCCTGTCATCGTCGCCGGCAGCAACGGCCGCGTTGCCTGGGGCTTCACCAACGCCTACGCCGACACGAGCGACCTCGTCAGCATCGATCTCGCGATGGGCACCGAGACACTCTACCAAACCAAGCACGGCCTCGCCAAAATCGACACGCGCGAGGAAACGATTTTGGTCAAGGGCTCCGCTCCCGTCACGCTCGACGTATCGTGGACCGAGTGGGGGCCGATCATCGGACGGGATGGCAGCCGCCGCCCGCTCGCCTTGCGCTGGACCGCGCACGAGCCCGCCGCGGCAAACTTTTCCCTCATGCAGCTCGAGACCGCGCGCACCGCGGCCGAGGCGCTCGCCATTGCACACCACGCCGGCATCCCTGCGCAAAATTTTGTCGTGGCCGATGCCGACGGCGCCATCGGCTGGACCATCGCCGGCCGGCTGCCCAAGCGCGTGGGCTTCGACGGACGCCTGCCCGTCTCGTGGACTTTCGGCGACCGTTATTGGGATGGCCTGCTCGCACCTGATGACATGCCACAAATTCTCGCACCCGCCTCGGGCCGCCTCTGGAGTGCCAACCAGCGCATGATCGACGGCGACGCGTTCGCAAAAATCGGCGACGGCGGCTACGAGCGGCCTTACCGCGCCGCGCAGATTCGCGACGACCTCGCCACGCTCGAGCACGCGACGCCGCGCGACCTCCTCGCCATCCAGCTCGATGACCGCGCACTTTTCCTCACGCGCTGGCAGAAACTTCTTCTCGCCACACTCACGCCCGAAGCCGTCGCCGAAAAATCGTCCCGCGCCGAACTGCTCCGCCTCGCCAGCCAATGGGAAGGCCGCGCGAGCACCGACTCCGTGAGCTACCGGCTCGTCCGCGCGTTTCGCCTGCAGGTCGCGCAGCTCGTGCTCGCGCCCATCTTCGCGCCGTGCGTCGACGCCTATCCCGATTTTGATTACACCCGCTTCAACTACGAGCCCCCGCTGTGGACGCTGCTCACGCAAAAGCCGCCGCACCTGCTCAATCCCAAGTTTCTCCGCTGGGATGACCTGCTGCTGGCCGCGGCCGACGCCGTGATGGACGATCTCCATCGCGAAGGTGTGCCGCCCGACCGCGCCACCTGGGGCCGCTACAACATCGCGCACATCCAGCATTCATTCAGCCGTTTCCTGCCCGGCCCGCTGGCGCGCTTTCTCGACCTGCCCGCGGATCCACTGCCGGGCGATGAAGATATGCCACGAGTGCAGACGGTCCAGTACGGCGCGAGCGAGCGTTTCGTCGTCTCGCCCGGCCATGAAGATGAAGGCATCTTTGAAATGCCCGGCGGCCAGAGCGGACATCCGCTCTCGCCGTTCTACCGCGCCGGCCACGAAGCCTGGGTACACGGCGACCCCACGCCGTTCCTGCCGGGTAAAACCGAGCACACATTTGTGCTCAAACCAGGGAAATGACGAAGACCGAATGCCGAATTAAAGCTTCGGTAAAACCGAAGCTTTAATTTTGCGTTGAGCCCCGCGTGCTTTCAGCGCTAGCTCGGATGCCGCCGGCATGAAGAAAAAGAAATCCAGTTGTACGGTCTATTTCGCCAGCGAGCTCTTCACGCTCAAGCACCTCATCGGCAATGCCTGGCTGGCCGAGGCGATCTACGAAAAATCCCACGGCCGCTACCGCTGTCTGCTCCCGCAGGATCTGGAAATGCGCAGCTCCACGCCCCGCAACATCCGCGACATGGACCTGCGTGCGCTCCTCGCCTGCGACCTCGCGCTCTTTTGCTTCGATGGAACCGAACTCGATGCCGGCACCGTGGTTGAGTTCATGTTCGCCAAGTTCGCCGACATCCCCGCCGTGATCCTGCGCACCGATCTCCGCGCCGCGGGTGACGGCTCCGACCCGTGGAACCTCATGGCGAGTTATTATCCGCGCACCGCCAACGTCGTCATCGACAGCCTCGCCACCTACAAAAAGACCTCCGTGCGCCGCCGCCGGCTCGACGAAGTGGTGCGCCTCGCCGGCCAGCACAGCTCGGCCGCCGCGCAACTCGCCTGCGAGCAGATCGCCGGCGCCTGCGTGCGCGCGCTCGACCGCGTGCGCGAAATCAAGCCCATCATGCCCGGCTACCTCCGTGAGGAAGTGTACAACTGGCTCGCACTCATGCCCGGCCTGCGCGGCAAGCAACGGGCGCTCCGCAAAGAATTCGAAAAAGTCCTCGAACGCAAAGTGGACAAGGATTTGTTGTGAGTGCAGATTGCCTGAAGATAGATGTTCCCGCGCAAACTCAGTTGAATCGGGGATAATAACTAAGCGATTAAACGAGTTGATTTCGGTAAACCTCCGCCAATCAATTGCATTGTGCTTTTCACGTCTTCCCTCCAAAAATTGGCCGGTAACTCATGCTAAATTATTTACCCATCCACAAAAACTTCTATCGATGCCACAGCTAAAATATAGAAACCCTCCTGTTGTCGAACGCATCGTGGGAATTTACTGTCAGATGAGTCCAGAATTATTCGAAGAGAAAGTCGCCGGTTGGACAGAAAAACTTCTCAAGGACTATCCAATTAAAGCCTCATTCCCTGAGTGGGAAATTACGATTGAAGAGAAGACAGATAGCCGGATACCGGTCGTGACAAGCGTTTCGCCTCGCATGCGCCTTGTGCATCGGCACTGGAAGGGCAATCATCAGGGGCGCAAAATCTTTGGTTACGATGTTCGACCAGATCGTCTTGTTTTTCGTGTTACGCACGAAGAAGGAGTCCTTCACGATTTTTCCGAAATCCAAGCCGAAATGACTAGATGGGGCCCGTTATGGATGGACCACTTCAATATACCTCATCTTGACGGCACCACAGTTGAATACGTCAATGAAATCTCCCAAATACGAACACCCCAGTTCGTTACTTCGGACAAAACAGTTCTGGAGCTCACGAAAGCTCTCAAAATTTTCAGCGCCGTCACAGGAAAGCATATCAGGATGTGCCCACCACTCGACTGCCATCTCTCCTTAATGTACAATGAGCAAGTCCCACGGACATGTGGAATCCGAATTTTCGCAGTGCCTCAGAAATCGCTCAAAATCCAAGTTCAATTGAATATTGGAACCAAGCTCCCAAACAAGAAACTCACCCTAAAACAAGCTCTTGATGAAATCGGGGATTCTCATACAGTTGCGATTGAGCAATTCCAAAATCTTTTTACCGCCGAAGCCTTGGCCTCATTTGAATGACTCTCGCATACGCAAACGCACCACTGATTAGCGAGACCGCAGCAGCGGTATTCAACGCTGCCGAGCGCCCGCGTCTCGCGAGCAATGCCGAGCTAGGTCACCTCAAATTAGCTACGGCGCTTGAGCATTGGCACGAATTCATATTCGATCACAATCGACTCCCTCTCGAAGGCGGTCGCATCAACCTCCATTTGCAATCACCTATCAAGCTTCGCCTCGACACAATATCATTTATTTTCGAGGTCGTAGACTGGGGCATTAAGGTTGACGTCTCTCAAGTGGCGGAGCTTCCAGCGCTGCTGGCACGACGGTTTCTTGAATTATTCAGCGCCTCTGAAAATGACGCGCTTACCACCGAGTCTCGTACTGCATATATTCGCATCTCTGATTATATCAATTTTTCTCAATTTTCCGTCGACCGCGCACCCGCTCGATACATCGAGGGAGAAGTGATTTCCTCTGGAAAAACTGAAATTATCGTGGAATGGCATGACGGGAAAAGAGAACGCCTCAGGGATAATATCGCGCGACCACTTTCCGAACTAATAAAAGGTGATCGCTTTTCGGCATGGGTGAAACTCAATTCAGAAAATCATGTCACGAATATTGAGCGCATATCGCTGCTTCCTCCCTTATCAGAGCAGCATAACATCGTAACACATGCTGCAGATTGATTGCTGGGATGTCGCCCAAGGCGACTGTTCAGTTATTCGCCTCCCCGACGAAAAACTTTTTTTGATCGATACTGGTGATCGAACAAGCCCAGTTGTAAGCTGGCTTGCCGAACGGCGGGCACGAATTCACACAATCGCTTTAACACATAACGATAGTGATCACGCCGGCGCCTTACCCAGCATCTTAATGCTACCCAACCTTAGTATCGAAACGGTTCGGATGATCGTCGACCGCAGTCATGATTCCCCAATATTTAAAAAGATTTTTGATTGTGCATTGAGACAACATGCCTTGCACCGATTGAATTTGGACCGAATTGAAGCCGGCGCTAAGCCTATGGTTCTTTGGGAATCGGATGATCGCAGCATGTCAATAAAGGCAATATATCCATCATTTGTCGCGAATACACAGGCTAAAAACGCGAACTCAACATCAGCAGTGATTGCCTTGTTTGTGACTGATCAAATCCTGGCTGTATGGCCAGGCGATGCGCCCATGTCGGTGCTTTCCGCTTTGCTCTCGGGGACTACTCCAACGTTATTATTCGGGCCACATCACGGAGCCCCGATTGATAAAAAGCACTCAACCTTTATTGCCAACTCCGATAGCTTTGAGCCAAATCATGTGTTTATTTCTGTCGCGTCAGCAAATCCCTATGGTCATCCCGCGCCTGAGTATGTCAAATTTCAAGGAAACCGCGGCTGTACCGTTACTTGTTCGCAGCTTACGCGTCAATGCGACAGGAATCGCGTCGCTAACAAACAATCGGTCTTGGATGGCAGCATGCTTCTTGGGCTGCGCGCGCCCGCTAACGGTGTTCGATGCCGCGGTGCAATGCGTTTTAAACTTCAAGGAAACGCTTTAATTCCGGACGAGTTCTTTGAAGAACATCGTAAACGCGTCAAAATGTTGCAACGGCCAATGTGTCAAGCAAACGAAGAAAACTGAAGGGTTGTCTGAAAACAGCCTAAAGGAGTCGGGTGTTAATTCTTTCAATCCAAGCGCGGCGCGCCCTACCCGCATCGGCGCAGACCGATTTTCAGTCCTTCAGCTCTTCAGTCTTTCAGCCTTTTCTTCCGTCACGGCTCGCGTTTGAAAAATAGTCGCGTGACGGCAGTGCCAATCCAGAGGGCACTCAGATAGAGCGACGACCAGCCCATTCTCTGGGCAGCCAAAGCCGCCTTGTTGGTCATACCATAAACTCCGTTTTGTAGTTTCTTCATGCTTCCGCGCTAACGTGTTTTCAGCACGAAACATGCCCTGAAAAGCCCGGTCGTTTGAAATAAGCCGAGCGAAAGGGTCGGGGTTGGCCTATTAGATTGAGCAGCGAAGCGCCGAATCGTCCTCGTTCTCATACTCATTCTCGTTCTCTCATGAGGTCAACCCCTCGAACCGATAACGAGAACGATTAAGAGAACGAGAACGAAGCCTCCCGTGCGATCGACCCGGCAGCAAAAATGTCACACGCGCCCCGCCCCATAGCACAAAATCCTTCGTTTCGGCGAAATAACCCGGTAGTCTGTGCATCTTGCGTAAGAATGCCGTGTCTGCCTTTTAACCCAGCCCGCCATGGATCCAAATTTTGACGCCAAGTTCGTCCACGACACGTTTCCCGAGCCGGCCATGCCGGCCTGTTCGGTCATCAAATTACTCAAGGGGCAAAAGGCCCTCGTCACCGGCGCCAGCTCTGGCATCGGCAAGGCCGTCGCCATCGCGCTCGGCAACGCCGGCGCCGATGTGATGGTAAACTACGTCACCGGGCCGGAGGACGCCGAGGCGGTCGCCGCCGAAATCCGCACTTGCGGTTCGACTGCGATCATCCACCAGGCCGACGTGAGCAAGGAGAACGAAGTCCTCGCGATGTTCGATCGCATGCGAAAGGAATTCGGTACGATCGACATTTTGATCAACAATGCCGGCATCCAGAAGGATGCGCCCTTCGACCAGCTTTCGCTTGCCCAGTGGCAGCTTGTCATCGGCGTCAACCTCACCGGGCAGTTCCTGTGCGCGCGCGAGGCCGTGCGCGAGTTCAAGCGCCGCGGCGTGCGCAGGGAAGTTTCCTGCGCCGCGGGCAAGATCATTTGCATGAGCTCCGTGCACGAGGTCATCCCGTGGGCCGGCCACGTGAACTACGCGGCGTCGAAGGGCGGCGTGATGCTCATGATGAAGAGCATCGCGCAGGAAGTCGCCCCGTGGAGAATCCGCGTGAACAGCATCGGCCCCGGCGCCATCCGCACCCCGATCAACACCGCGGCGTGGGACAACCCCGCCGCCTACCAATCTTTGCTCAAACTCATTCCCTATAAGCGCATCGGTGAAGCCGACGAAATCGGCCGCGCCGCGGTGTGGCTCGCCTCCGATGAATCGGACTACATCACCGGCACGACCCTTTTTGTCGACGGCGGCATGACGCTTTATCCGGGCTTCGAAACCGGCGGATAAAATGTATTTCAATACACCTTGGAAACCGCGGATGGACACAGATGCACGCGGATGGTTTTGATGGTCACATGAATTGTCTTTTTTGTCATTCTGAGCGGCAGCGAAGAATCTCACGAGGTCGTTCAGGTGAGATTCCTCGCACGGCTCGGAATGACACTTTCGCAGGTTCGCTCCCGCAGCTTGACCACAAGCCTTATCATCCGCGCCATCTGCGGGGCTATTCATGGCTCTGTGGTCAAACAAAAGGACATAACCCACCATGAATGCCCCTGCGCTCGACCATGAGTGGCTCGAAGCCGACGGCCTCGGGGGTTTCGCGATGGGCACGGCGCACGGCGTGCGCACCCGGCGCTATCACGCGTTGCTGCAAGTGGCCTCAACCCCGCCGTCCGGGCGCTTCGTGCTGGTCAACGGCATGGACGTGTACGCGGTCACGTCCGCCGGCAGGTATGCGCTGAGCACCCAGCGTTATACGCCGGGCGTGTTCGCTCCCGAGGGCAGCCGCTACATCGAATCGTTTGCCCACGAGCCGTGGCCCACATGGCGTTTCCGGCTGCCCGACGGATTGGTGATCGTACAGGAGATTTTTGTGCCGCACGGCCGGCCGGCCGCGGTCGTGCGCTGGCGGCTCGAAGGCCGGGGCTCGGTGCAGATCGAAGCACAACCGTTTTTTTCGGGGCGCGATCCGCATGCGCTGCACCATGAAAACAGCGCGTTCCGCTTCGCGCCCGAAGGCACGCCCTGGGGCGGCTGGACCTGGTCGCCCTACGACGGCGTGCCGGCCATCGCCGTGAGCGCGACCGGCGACTACGCGCATGAACCGAAATGGTATCGACAATTTAACTACATCGAAGAAGCGGCCCGGGGCCTCGACGACCTGGAGGATCTCGCCTCGCCGGGAATTTTCAGGCTGCCCCTGACCTCGTCCCGCGAGGCCGCGCTTATTTTTGCCGCGCCCGGGCTGGATGCGGCCCTCGCGGCCGAACTGGCTGCGGATCCCGCCGGGGCGCTGGCCGGCCGCTGGGCCGCGACGGAATCGGCGCGCCGGGCGGCGTTCGCCACGCCGTTGCACCGGGCGGCCGACGCCTATCTCGCGAAACGCGGCAACGGCCTCACGATCATCGCCGGCTATCCGTGGTTCGGCGACTGGGGCCGCGATACTTTCATCGCGTTGCGCGGCATCTGCCTTGCGGCCGGACGGCTCGATGAGGCGACAAAAATTTTGCTCCAATGGGCCGGCGCGGTTTCGGTAGGCATGCTGCCCAACTGCTTTCCCGACCGCGGCGAAACGCCCGAGTTTAATTCCGTCGACGCTTCGCTGTGGTTCATCATCGCGGTGCATGAACTGAAAACCGCCCTGGGCGAACGCCTCGCGCCCGCCGATCGCGACCGCCTCCACGCCGCGGCCGAGGCGATCCTGCACGGCTACAGCCAGGGCACACGCTATGGAATCCACGCCGATGCGGATGGCCTGCTTTTTGCCGGCGCGCCCGGAGTGCAGCTCACGTGGATGGATGCCAAGGTCGGCGATTGGGTCGTGACCCCGCGCATCGGCAAGCCCGTCGAGGTCCAGGCGCTCTGGATCAACGCCCTGCACTGCGCCGCCGACTGGAATCCCGACTGGCTGCACCTTGCCGCCACGGCCGAGGCAGCGTTCGGCGAGCGCTTTTGGAACGAAGCCGCGGGCTGCCTCTACGACGTGATCGACGTGAATTTCGTCACCGGCACGAATGACGCGAGTATCCGCCCCAACCAAATTTTCGCCGCGGGCGGGCTGCCATTTCCCTTGCTCGACCAGGAGCGCACCCGCCGGGTCGTCGCCGTGGTCGAGCAGCGCCTGCTCACTCCGCTCGGCCTGCGCACACTCGACCCGGCGCACCCCGACTACCGGCCGTTTTATCGTGGAGGCGTCCACGAACGCGATGGCGCTTATCACCAGGGCACCGTGTGGCCGTGGCTCACCGCCGCTTTCGTCGAAGCGTGGTTGCGGGCAAACGGCGCAACCCCCGGTAACGGTCAGATTGCCCGCGGGCGTTTCCTGGCGCCACTGCTCGCCAATCTGCACGAGGCCGGCCTCGGCCACATTTCCGAAATCGCCGACGGCGAGCCACCGCACACCCCGCGCGGCTGTCCGTTCCAAGCCTGGTCGGTCGGCGAATGCCTCTGGTTGGTGCAGTTTCTTAATTCTTCAACCTCATGAACGAAAAACTCGAAGCTCTCCGGCGGCGCATCGAACACGAGGACAACCTCGTGAACCAGCGCCTCTCGTGGCTGGTGGCGGCCCAAGCCTTCATGCTCACCGCCTTCGCCATTTCGCTCAACGCGCCGCCCACATCGCGCCTGCCGTCGTACGCGGCCGCCAACAGTGCCCTGATCGCACTTCTGCCTTACGTGGCCATCGCCTGCATTGCCATCATCTGGCTCACCCTGGCCGGCGCAATCTGGTCGATGAAACTTCTTCGCGCCCAGGCGGCGGCCATCACCCTGCCCAACGATCTCCCGGTGCAGAGCAAGCCCGCCATTCGCGGCCTGGGACTTGCGGCACCGATCGGAATTCCCATTGTGTTTCTCATCTTCTGGGTGGTGGTGATCGTGGCCGGCAGCGGTGCCAGCGCACACCCCATCTATTGATCGCATGCCCCTACTTTTTTCTGCGAGGAATAAAAACCCCGGCGCCATGCTCAGCTTTTGAATCCGTATGAATCCAGAGCATTTTCGATTTAATTTGGCCCATTTCTTATGTAGCCGGCCTCGTTGAGGCCGGGCCGGGGTCAACGACCCCGGCTACAATATTGCGTCTATTTAAATCGAATACGTTTTAGGAGTAACACCACTATGACCTCTCCCGAAGATTCCCCCACCGCCGAGGAGCAACGCCTCGCCGAAGACCGCGACCGCACCAAAAACTGGAAGCGCTGGGGTTCCTATCTGGCCGAACGCCAGTGGGCCACCGTGCGCGAGGATTATTCCGCCAATGGAACCTGCTGGGATTATTTTCCGCATGACCACGCGCGCAGCCGGGCTTATCGCTGGGGCGAGGACGGCCTGCTCGGCATCACCGACCGCGAGTGCCGCCTGTGCTTCTCGGTCGCGCTGTGGAACGGCCGCGACTCGATCCTGAAGGAGCGCTTGTTCGGGCTGACCGGCCCCGAGGGCAACCACGGCGAGGACGTGAAGGAGCTTTATTATTATCTCGATGCCACACCCACGCACTCATGGATGCGCGCACTTTATAAATATCCGCAGGCGGAATTTCCGTATGCCCGGCTGGTGGAGGAAAACCGCCGCCGCGGCCTGCAAGCCGGAGAGTTTGAACTGCTCGACACGGGAGTCTTCGACGACAACCGCTACTTCGACGTGTTCGCCGACTACGCGAAGGTCGATCCCGACCACATGCTCATTCGTCTCACCGTGGCCAACCGCGGGCCGGAGGCCGCGGTATTGCACCTGCTGCCGACGCTTTGGTTCCGCAACATGTGGACGTTTGGCTGCACGCGCGAGGGCGTTAAACAAAAACCGCAACTGCGCCTCGCCGGCGACGACACGCTTTCCGCCGAGCATGAAACGCTCGGCCGCTATGCGCTGCAATTCGCCCCGTCCTCCGGCGGCATCCGCCCCACGCCCCTTTTCACCGAGAACGAAACCAATAACCAGCGGCTTTTCAATTCACCCAACGCCTCGCCGTACGTGAAGGACGCGTTCCATCGTTATGTCGTCAAGGGCGAGGACGGAGCCGTGAACCCCGGGCGCACCGGAACCAAGGCCGCGTTGCATTATGTCTTGGAAATCCCCGCCGGCGGCGAGCAGACGGTGGAGCTGCAGTTGTACATCCCGGAAAAAAACCAGCCCGTGGCTTTCGGCGAGAAATTTGCCGGTGAGATGACGCGGGCCAGGGGCGAGGCGGATGAATTTTACGGTAATATCATCCCCGCCACCACCACGGTGGACGAACGCAACGTCATCCGCCAGGGCTACGCCGGGCTGCTCTGGTCGAAGCAATTTTATTATTATGTGGTCGATCACTGGCTCGATGGCGATCCCGCCACCGTGCCGCCACCGGAAAGCCGCAAGCAGGGCCGCAATCACGACTGGCGCCACCTGTACAGCCGCGATATCATCTCGATCCCCGACAAGTGGGAGTATCCGTGGTTTGCCGCGTGGGACCACGCCTTCCACATGCTGGTGATGGCGCGCGTCGACCCGGATTTTGCCAAGCAGCAGCTCGTGCTCCTCCTGCGCGAGTGGTACATGCACCCCAACGGGCAGATCCCCGCGTACGAATTCGGCTTCGGCGACGTGAATCCGCCGGTGCACGCGTGGGCCTGCTGGCGCGTTTACAAGATCGCCGACGAGCGCGGCCACCGCGACCGGGATTTCCTCGAAAGCGTTTTCCAAAAGCAGCTCCTCAACTTCACCTGGTGGGTCAACCGCAAGGACGCCGACGGGAAAAATCTTTTCTCCGGCGGCTTTCTCGGGCTCGACAACATCGGCGTGTTCGACCGGGGCCAGCCGATCCCCGGCGGCGGCCAGCTTCGCCAGGCCGACGGCACGGCCTGGATGGCGTTTTATGCGGCGACCATGCTCTCCATGGCGCTGGAACTCGCCTACCACGACGACCACGTCCACGTCGCCTACGAGGACATGGCGTCGAAGTTTTTCGAGCATTTCGTGCAGATCGTCGACGCCATGAACACCGCCGGTGGCACCGGGCTTTGGGACGAATTGGACGGATTTTATTACGACCAGATCGACTTTGGCGCCTACACGATGCCGCTCAAAACGCGCTCGGTGGTCGGCTTGCTGCCGCTCATCGCCGTCGAGGTGCTCGATCGCGACCTCATCGACCGCCTGCCCGGTTTCAAGAAACGCTACGAGTGGTTCCAGAAGCACCGCCCCGATCTCTCTCACCACATCACCTATTGCGCGGAAGATTGCGATCTCGGCCACCGCAAAATCCTGCTCGCCCTGCCCTCGCGCGAACGCCTGGTGCGCGTGCTGCGCTACCTGCTCGATGAAACGGAATTTCTTTCGTCCTACGGCATCCGCAGCGTTTCAAAATGCCACGAGCGGGCGCCGTTTGTTTTCCGCGCCGATGGCCAGGAGCTGCGGCTCGATTACTCGCCCGCCGAGGCCACCTCCCCTCTCTTTGGCGGCAATTCGAACTGGCGCGGCCCGACCTGGTTTCCCATCAATTATCTTTTGGTCGAAGCCCTCGAACGCTATCATGTCTATTACGGCGATTCGCTGCTGGTCGAAATGCCCATCGGCTCCGGCCACATGCTCAACCTCTGCGATGTCGCCCAGGAAATCGCCCGGCGCCTCGGGTCGATCTTCCTCGCCGACGCCAACGGCCGGCGCCCCGTGCACGGCGATGGCAAGCGCTATGCCGATGACCCGCATTTTCGCGACCTCGTGCTCTTCTACGAATATTTCCACGGCGACAACGGCCGCGGCGTCGGCGCCAGCCACCAAACGGGCTGGACCACCCTCGCCATCCGCCACCTGGAAGACCTCGCCCGGCTGCGCCACGACTGAAGATTACCAAATGGAGTGACAACCCGGATAATTCCGGGGAGCGCACGCGTCTCGCGTGCAGATGTCGGAGTCCCGCCGACATCCCGAGTGGGCGGCGACCCGTGCGAAGCCTGGGCGGCGAGACGCCGCCGACAGCCTGCGGGACGCAGGCGCTCCCCCAACCCGTCACTTGCTTCGTCACTTCAAAATGTAATGCTTAATAGGGCGTGGACGAGGATGTGCATCCACGCCCTATTAAGCATTACATTTTGAAGTGACGAAGCAAGTGACGGGTTGGGGGAG
>Ga0207066_1117_pt1 | contig 20283 bp, 14 predicted proteins | sample Alteio_BWMinCont_24_FD_153490 | JGI IMG/M metagenome (GOLD analysis project Ga0207066, IMG submission 153490) | Enriched cells from forest soil in Barre Woods Harvard Forest LTER site, Petersham, Massachusetts, United States -... | ecosystem: Environmental > Terrestrial > Soil > Temperate forest >...
CTCACTATTACCTCCCTATTTTTTGCAGTCCCGTTTTCAGTGCATCAACCGGGGATTGATTGCCCATAGATTCAACATTGGCGCCAGCCGCAACACCCTGCGCCGCGCATTCAACGGCTTCGACCTGGGCCTTGTGTGCCAAAGCGCAGGCTCCTTGGCTGCCTTGTTCATTGCACACTTTCAGCGCAACCGCGTAGAGCACAGCGTCTTCACGCATTTCCGTGCCAAGGTTGTACGCATTCAACAGAAATTCGATTCCCTCCATGGCCGCGCGACCCGCCAGAACACCCCCTAAAACAAACCAGTACGGGTTCTCTCCCCTCGGGTCGCTGTAGCTGAGCGGGTTTCCGTCTGCATATGTGTAGGGATTGAAGCCACCGGCGAGTCCAATCGGGTCCTGGGACACAAATCGGCTCAAAGCGGGGCTGTAATACCGAGCCCGATAGTAGTAGAGCCCGGTGCCGTCGTTCTCTCTTCCCGTGTACTGAAGCGTGTTGGTGCTCGCTGAACCGATCGCCGTGGGGTTGCCGTAAGGCTCATAGGTGTAGCTGGTCTGGATCTCTCCGCTACTATCTGTCAGCGCCAGTGCCGACCCCAGATTATCCGTGAGAAAGTCGCGCGTTGAAGTGCTGTCGGTTCTGGTGTACACCTCGTCGAGATTGCCGCCATTTAGATAATTCACCACCACCGTGCCGGCGGACAGCTCCTCCGTCAAATTAAGCCCATCATAAAGCAGCGCTCGTGTGGTCCCATCGATGGTCTTAGTAGTCCTACGCCCTTCGCCATCGTAAGCAAAGCTCGCGGAATGCGTGCCCGTGGCGCCGATCAGCTGATCACGGGTATTCCAGGTGTAAACTTGGGTACCGTCTCCGGTAAAATTGCCGTTCAAGTCATATGTCAGAGTGGCCGTACCCCATTTGGTTAGGCGGTTGTTCGCATCGAGGGTCGTAGTAGTCAGTGCCGCAGGCAGGGAAACTGCGTCCAGCGTGCCGCTACGATTCGTGAGGCGCCCTGCACTATCGTAAGCGTAGGCGAGAGTACCGACTGCCACAGTTCCTTGTTTATAGGTGAGTCCGGTGAGTTCGTTGGCGTTATCGTAACCGTACGAAAGAATGATTCCGTTTGGCAGGGTAAGGCTAGTACGACGATTGGCATTGTCAAATCCCACGGTCACGTTCGCCGTACCCTGAGTCACGCTCGTCAATCGATTTGCCGAGTCGTATCCATATGTGACAGCGGCTTGGCCGCTCGCCGTCAGTTGCGTGCGTCGATTGGCTGCGTCATAAAGATACGCGACTGTTCCGTTAGTTGACGCCTCGCTCGTCATCCGATCAAGCCCATCATAGACCCGCGTGATCGTGCCTCCGGTCGAGTCATTGATCACCGTCGCACGGTTTCCCGCGTCATAGGTGTAAGTCACCGTACTCTCGACCACCCCGCCGGCGGTCTTGTATTGCACTTGTGAGAGTCGATTGAGTGGATCATAGGTCAATACCCGTTGTTGGCTCTTTCGATCCGTCCGACTGGTTAGATTGTCGTTGACGTCAAAAACGTAAGTTTCGACATGTGTGAGAGAATCGGTGCGGGTCTTGAGGCGATCCTTTAGATCGTAGGTATATTGCGTGAGATTGCTCTTGGCATCAGTAACCGTTTTGAGATTCCCATCGAGATCGTAGGTCAAATTCGTGGTCGCGCCGATCGCATCGGCAATCTTCGTGAGTCGATCCATCGTGTCGTAAGTGTACGACGTACGATTTCCGATGGGATCGACAACGTTCACCACTCGCCCTACTGTATCGACGAGTCGAGTTGAGGTGCGATTCAAAGTGTCGGTAACTGATAGCAGATCGCTTCCTTGATAGCTCAACATCGTGCTGTGACTCAACGCGTCCGTAATCTGTGTTGGCAATCCGGTCGCCGTGTTATAGATCAGAGTCGCAATGACGTGATTTAATCCATCGGTGATCGATGTGAGTTCACCAAGATAATCATATCCGAAAGTGGTGGTCTGATTGAGCGGATCGGTCACAGTAGCCAATTGATTGAAGTCGGATGTATATGTATAAGCGGAGGTCACCGCGTTCGCGGTACCGGCAAGCGACGTTATGCTACTGACGTTGCCCATACTGTCGTACACATAGTTAGTTGTGCGATTCAGCGCATCTGTCTTCGAGATTAAAAAATTGGCGCTGGGATCGCGCTGAAACGTTGTTACCTGTTGAACGGAATTCCCCGAAGCGAGAGTTTGAGAAGTCACATAACCCGCAGAATTGAATTGCAGAACCCGCACGTTTCTATTGGGATCGGTGACCGTAGTTGTTGTCACATGACCATTGCCATCCAGCGCGTATGCAAATTGATACACACCTCCGTCGGCCAAGGTCTGCTGAGTAACTCGACCATTCGCGTCATAGACATTGGTGACCTTAGTTTGACCATTCGGGAGAATCACGGATTGAATACGATTGGATGTCCCATCATAGGTGTACTGTTCGACTCCGCCGTCGGCATAAGTGGCCGTGGTCAATCGCCCGGAGCTGTCATAGGCATAACTGACCGACCGCCCGATGTTATCGGTGATTTTCGCGATCTCGGAGGTCCCGTCCGGGTAGTTGGTATAGGGACCTGTATATTGGATGGTCACCCAACGCCCATTCGGTGAAATTAGCTTCACAATAGGAATATTTTCGCCAGTTTGAGGGCCACCGACCAACACTTGCAGCGTTTGACCATTGCGATTCACCACCGCCCGCAGAAACCGACCATCGGCAGCGTTAAACTTGTACTGAGTTCCCTCCTTTGTTGTAAGAACGAGGAATCCAGTCGAGTCTTCATAAGAGATCACTGAGCCAAAAAAGGCGCCGCTAGGTACCGAGCTTTCTGTCATCCGTATTCCGCTCAATCCAAACTGCGGGGACTGTGCCGTTCGCGTAAAGGGGATCACCGCGCCGCTTGCGAGCGCGAGGGTAATTGTCGGAAAATCCGCGTCCGTCGGGCCCGCGCTCGAGTACAGGTGCATGCTGTAGTCGAACGCAAATCCAATGCCGAAATTGCGCGGATAGGTGTCGCTACTTTGGTACGTGCGCCGAATGACGATGGGAATTGTGTCCGGCAACACCAAATCAACATGGCTGTATAGGAAGAGCCCTGTAAAACAATCTACAGGATCGGCTGCTTCGCCCAAGCCACTGCCACTCTGTCCGGGGCAACCATCGAGAGGCTGATTTACTTGTGCAGGCGGATCGCCCGCTTCGATGTCACCAAAGCCGCTCAACCCCGGCAATCCCCTATCGTCGTCGTCCGAGTCGATGTGATCCCGGTCACGAGAAACGTGGCCTCTACCATACGCCGTCCAGCCTGATCCTGACGGATCGTAGTACATGAATTGGCTCGGCGCGCCAGCGGGACGATGGTCGCGATTCGGGTAGATTATTTTGACACCGGGCTGGTGATCGCCGCTGATGGATTCAAACACGGCCCCACCAGGCTGAATCACGAAGTACATTGAGAACGACGGGATAGGGAAAGGCGAACGATCGCGCGGTACCGGCGTGAGGCTCACCGTCGTTGCTATGCGTCCGTTCGGCTCGCGCAAAACGACCCCCGCCGGAATCTTGAGCACGACACCCGGTAGTAGCGGAGAAGTCACATCGACTTCCTTGTTCGTCGGTGATGGCAAACTGACCGCATGTGCCGTATCGATCACGGGCATCCATATCGTGTAGCCAAGCGTGTTCGTTACGCGTGCATGAATGTCAGCGCCGATCACAAACTGCCCGTATTGGGTGTTCGCGGTATTTGCGGTGCGCCCATCGACGATCAGTTGTACGTGTCCTGTAGGTACCTGTTCGATGAGAAACCGCCCCGTTGCATTCGTTAACGCATGCTGCCCAGCGACGGACACGGCTACGCCCGCGAGGGGTGATCCATCTTGCAACAATACTTGGCCAGCAAGCGCCGTTGCACCCTGGTCCGCCTTCAGCAGCGGAAGTCTGCCCGCCGATTCATTGCGGACAGCTCCTTTGGCCCACGCTTTTTTAGATGTTGGCGGCTGCCAGACTATTGCTGGGGCAACGGCAGCCGGTGTACGCACTATCGATAGCGTCCCCGGGTTCTGATTTGTTGCGAGCGGTGATGGCACTAATCGTGGAGTCAATGTCGCTGTTGAGAAACTTACCGTGAATAGCGGTAACGTTGTTCCGTGTGTGTCCAGCGCACCTTGAATAAATGCAGTGTAGAACGAGGCTGGCAGAAGCTCTTGCGTGGGCGTAATAAAGAGGAGCATCCCTTTTTCAACGGGCGCTACCGTTGCCGCCACCGCACCTGCTGGGCCCAGCAAAGTGACGGCCGAGGAATTCAGCGACCGGATGTCGATCCGCTTACTAAAACGGATGGCTATGCGCGTAGCCGTAGATACATCATTTGTACCATCGGTGGGAATCGTTTCCACCATCTCGACGGGGGCTTGAAGTGAGATGAGAGAGGGTAATAGTCCAGCTTCGCTATCGGCAGGTTCGAACCAATGAAAATCGGGAACATAGAGTTCCGAGCTCACCGCCGATTCTCCTTGGCGATCCAAGCCTCCGTAGACCAAGACTGGGCCTGTGGACAGGAGTGTCGAGCGCGCATTTATCCGAGGCGTTAGCATGTCAGCGACGGTGCTGGCGGTTTGAGCAGTGGGATCCCATACTTCCGCCGCCGACGAGCCGGTACCTCCTGCAATCAATACCTCGCCACTGGTTAACACATTGGCCACATGATGGGCTCGGGGTCGAAGCCCAACATCTGGCAAGGCAATTGAAGTGTTTGTCCGCGGATCAAGCAGTTCAGCGCTGCCGATGACTTGACCCGTGGTATCAATGCCGCCAAATACGAGCACCTTGCCGTTCGGCAGTAACGTGGCCGTGTGCCAGGCACGGGGTGTCAACAACACGCCGGCCACCGTCGATTGCTCGCTTGCGGCGTTATAGATGCTGATCGTGCCGGTGGGCCGTCCGTCGACTTCGCCTCCTAGCAGCAACCATGCGCCGCTGGGCAGAAGCGTCGCACTTTGACCACTTAGCTTTGTAGGTTCGAGGGTTCCATATTGGTTCGCATCTTGAATGGAAAGATCAGCTGCGCGGGTGGTGACAAGGGTCGCGCCCAAACCAACCAGCGCGCAGGTAGCCATTGATCGAGCCCATACGTTCATCCAGTTCTCCCTGACAGCGCTCTTTGCTTTGCAGCGCATCTAATACTCGAGTTACTACTTCACATTCTCATTCTGTGCGCGCTTGGGGGCTGCGTTCTCGCTAACGGTTTCCGTGATCGACAGAGCTCGCAAAAATGACAAAAGGGCTCGCTTCTCAACATCTGACAAGATGATCGGATAACCGCGATCTAGACCGCGATAGTAGAGTTCGGTATCGACCGCTTTTTCGAGGGTGTCGACACTCCCATCATGCATATAGGGCGCCGTACGACTGACGTTGCGCAGCGAAGGTGTGCGAAATTTGCCGATATCCTTGGGATCGAGGGTTACGAGATACCGGCCGAGTGCTGCCACTTCGGTATCCGTCTGTGCCTCTTTGTAGCGTTCCAATGTGGGCATTTGACTGAGCCGGTGGGCCAGCTTCGACAACTTTGGCGCTATCGCATGCATGCCAATGCCGGAACTGTGGTAGTCGTTGTCGGTCAGTGGCGCGCTGCGCGCCCCAATTTGATGGCACTGCGCGCAATCTGCCTTACCCCTAAACAGCGTCAGGCCTTCCTGCTCCGCTGCCGATAGGGCGGACAGCGCGCCGCTCAGATAGTTATCCACGCGTGTCGGGACGGCTGTAAGCGACAATTCGTAGGAACTTATTGCCTGCGCCACATCAGATACCTGCAACGCTTCGGGAGCTACATCGTTGAGTTTCTTGAACGCTTTCAGATAGTCGGGATTCTCTCGAATTCGAGCGAGAACGTCGGCAGGCTCTGCGAGCCCCATTTCCGTGGCACTCAATAGCGGAAATAGCACCTGCTCCTCCAGCGTTTTGACTCGCCCGTCCCAGAAGTAAGCTGTGTAAGAATCGAGATCGAGGAGACTTGGTGCGTTACGTGTACCGTGACGCTGTGCGATACCCGTCGACACTGGTCGCGAGTCGGTGAAAGCGTTCGCCTCTATATGACAAGATGCGCAAGCCACTGATCGATCCAGGCTCAAGTTCTTGTCTTGGAAAAGCGACCGCCCCAATTCGATCTGCGAGGAAACAAGAGACCGAGGCGCGCTTGCAGCGTCCGCAACGCAGATCATCAATAACGCCGCAATGGTGTATCGATACATCACGACCTTCACTATTGAATAGTTGCACGCATCGACGCGGTAGCTGCGCTGTCTGGCGCAATCAAGACATGGTAGTCGGCCGCCGCCAAGTTGGGCAGACTCATCGTTAGGCTTGGTTGACCGTTGGAGTCAGCAATGTAAATGGCGTTCCACGCGGCGTCATACACCGATACAGCCACGCCTGCGCTCGCAGGCGTCGTTACGATGGAGTCAACGGTGAGAGTAACAGTCTGTCCCGCGCTCGCGATGAAATCGAGTAGCGCATTTTGACCGACGGTAGGAAGACTCACGGTTTTCGGTGTATTCGCCGTCAACGTGCCGGTCACATCCTGCGATAATGTGAGCGTAAGACTCATTGTGGACATCGCCGATGGATCGATGACGACGGAATAGGTACCGGTCTGAGGCAAATTGACGAGGCTTAACTCACATCCCGCGTTGGCGGTATAGCAACTGTCAGACGGCGCAGGAGCACTGCCGTCCGGAGAGGTCGCCGAAAAAGAAATGGCACTATTTATATTGGGCGTGAGCACCAAATGCGTCAGCGCTAATCCGAGGCTCTGGCCTGCGGTGCCCGTGAAAGTAAAGTAGCCGATTTGCCCTGGCTCGGTGCTCGCATAGTTCGCACTCGTTCCGTTCGCAGGCAGCGTTCCGGTCAGCCCCGAAGCCAGAGTTACTTGTCCGGTCGCAGTGGCTTCAATCCCGCCATTGTACCCCTGAAACACTGCGCCGTAGGTGCCGGCGGCCAAGTTCGGGAGATTCAGAGTCGCGCTTGGGTGCCCACCACCGTTGGAAAGCTGTGCTCCAGTGGAGTCATACACCCATATATACATGCCCACGTTCGCGGGCGTCGTTACAATCGAATTCACGGACAACGCCACAGTCTGTCCCGCAGTTATCGAAAAAACGATTCGTTTACTTTGCGCAGCGTTGGCAGTTGTTACTGCAATTGGTGTGGCATTCATGCTTAGCGTCGCATTGTTTTCCAGCAACCCTGTTAGCTGTGCTGTGTCATTCGCAGTGTTAAACACCACAAGGTAAGTGCCAGTCTCTGCAATTCGCGGCAAGTGAATCGACTTGGCCGTAGCCGATACCGCACCGAACGCTATCGATACGTTTGCCGGCGAATAGACTTGATAAGCAATTTGGCTAGTGCTGGGAGATACTGTCAGCGCAGTCAATTGCACACTGAGCCATTGACCAGCTATGGCGTCAAGCGCAAACACACCATATTTGTTTTGCTGACTGATGTTGATGCTCTGTGAGGAGCCACCGGTGACCAGAGTCTTTGATGAAATGATGTTGGCGGCACCTACCGGACTCGGTGCCACAATCAGTTCCGCGGCGCTCGTGGCCTGACCATAGAATGTCGCGATTTGAATCGGTCCGGAGCCACCAAATTGCGGGGCGAACACAGCGTGCGTAGCAGTTAGCGAGCTAGTTGGCACGGAATCACCGGCCACTCGAATGTTCGTCGATCCGGCAACTGGATTGAGGTTCGTACCGGTCATCGTGACCGAAGTCCCCAGATCCACAACTCCAGGTGTAAAACTCGTAATAGTAGGTGAATTTACAACGCTGAAGGGCTGGCTGCTGCTAACGGTATTTGAGCCCACCTTCACAGAGATCAATCCCGCCGATACACCGCTCGGCACGGTGACGATGATTTGATTGGCTGTCGAGGACACAACCGTTGCCGCCACTCCATTGAACAGCACGGTATTGCTGCCTGGTGTCGTACTAAACCCGCTTCCCAGTATGGTTACCTGCTGCCCCGATACGCCTTGCCTAAGACTGGACGAAAAAACGGCGAGATTGCTGGCAAGTAATCGCTGAATACCAGTTATATTTCCGGTCGCGTCGTACGTGTAGACCGCGCTGCTTCCGTCATTGGCAATTGCAGCAATCAGCCGTCCGGCCGGGTCGTACGCGTAGGTAGTTGCGGACGCTGCTTGTGCCCAGCAGAACATGAACGCAAACAGCGCTAAAGCAAGGTTTCGCATTGGCCGTCCTACGAATATAAGCAAGTGGTGAGTCGAGGTGTATCGCACCATGCAACGGCATCCACTTTCTTATCGTTATTCATCGATGCCTATTTGGCGACTATGTTCTTCAACTGTTTACTGGACGCAAACGAGCGTGTAAAGCGTTTATTTTTTGTGCATGAGGATTTGTGATGAGACATTAAACATAGAAGCGACGTTTCTCACTTGAATCCCTCAAGCTACTTAGAATTTTTTTCGCGCGATACCGAAAAGCGGAATTTCCCTGACCTGAGTCTAAGGGGATGCCTAGTGGTTCTAAGGGAATCTATTACCGCGTCCATGAATAAGCGTGCAAACCGGCAGCTCGAGTCAACGTAGTTGTGAATGAATGTCGAGTCATAAATCGCATCCCACGCTGATGCGCACAGAACGGCGAAAAGAAATAGAGCACAGAATCGTCGGCCACGTCGGGCCTCAATTAAACCGCCTCACGGCAAGCTAGTGGTGTCGCCGCAGCGACGACAATACAAAGCAATAAGGGTCGACGTCTGCGAACTTACGACGGCGGCTGGACTAGCGAGTGACGCGATAACAACTCATCGCGGTATGTCGCCAGCCGGACGCATAAACAACGACAGCCAATACCAATGACCGATACAACACGCGAAACTTTGGTAGGCGGGGCGACAGGAGGAACACCTCTAGACGTTTTACCGCGTCGGTGGACTGGGAGGACGACGATAGTTACGCCTCGGCTCAGCGCAAATCCAGTTCGTTTCTCAGTCGATCTTCCAAGGTCGCTGCAAGCATCAGGGCATCATTTAGCGCATCAATGGGATCGCGCTCGGCAGCGCTTTTGAGCGCCCACTTTAACCACTGCGATGCTTTAGGGTCTGCAAGGATCCTTTGAGAATTCGGCAAAGCCGAGGCGGCGCTCATCGTGTCGGATCATCCGGACGCGGCGACCGCGGCTTTAAGGTCGAGACCTCTTCTCTTTTTTGGGGATCACGCAGACGCACGGCCGGCAAGGGTTCGCCTCTGTGGATCGAGGCCGCCATGGCTTCGCGCATCAGCGACAAAAATCGCTCACGGTCTCTAGGGTCTGCAATGCGGCGCGCCGCAAATTCTTGCGCGGCCCGAACGCTTAAGAAACTGGATTTCAATTCCGGGTGCGCGCGCACCGTCTCCCGAACATCAGCCTGCTCATCCCGCAGGCGCCGCGCGAGCCGCGCGCGCTCGGCAAAGAATTGGACTTTTTCAACGATCCAGCGGGTCCGGTGTGCGTAGTGCGCTTCTTCGGTCACGATGCGTCCATCGGACACCCGGTGCCGAGCCGTGACGGTCACGGCCTCGCGACCAGCGCGGCGCGCGCCGATGAGATCGCCGACTTTGGGTTGGGTTTCACCGGAATTAAGCGCACGCTCCAAATCTTTGCCCCACAGCGTCTTCGCTCCGCGGCTGGTGACGAGCTTCACGTAGTACGAGGCATTCTCGCCCAAGCGAAACTGATAGTTGGCGCGGCCATGTTCCGTGAGGCGTCCAATAAAGAGAGAGCCGCCGCGGGCCATCTTGAACCTGCGCGTAGCGAAGCGCACCGCCCCGGCAGCTTTAGAATCGATCCCGCCGCCCGGCTGATCCGAGTCCTTACTCAACGTGCGCGCCTCATCGCGTCAGCGCCTCCTCACCTCTGATCGGGGGTGTCGGCATTGGTACCGCAGTTTTCTCCTTCAGGCGCACTGGCGGCAGGGGCTCGCCGCGAGCGACCGCATCCGCGAGCGCGGTGCGGACGAGGCTGACAAATTTCTCCCGATCTTGAGGATCCCGAAATTGGCGCGCGGCAAGTTGCGCGGCGTGCATCTGAAGGTAGGTGCCCACGAGCACCGGGTGGCGTCTCGCCGCTTGCTTAGGATCAATGCTGGGATCGCGCAAAGTGCGGGCCGCCGCCGCGCGCTCGACGAAAAACTCTTGCCTTTCCACAATCCAGCGATTGCGATGGGTATCCAAGGGCTTATGTCCCAGGACTTTCCCTTCTGGGTCGCGCGCGGTCTCTCGCACCGTGACGGTGTCGCGCCTCACGGCGCGAAGCGCAATCTCATCGCCAATTTTGGGTCGTGTGAGCGATTCATTCAGCGCGCGTTTTAAATCCACGCCCCAGATCTCGCGCTCCCCTTCCGTAGTCTCAACCTTGACGAAATACGACAGCGGCTCGTGTGGATCGTGCCGGTAAGTGGCCACGCCATGATCAATCAGTCGCCCCGTGATGGGGCCCTTGGGGCGATCTGGGGCGCTGGAGTCGGCGCTGCGCGGGGCCCCCGAGGGCGCAGAGGGCTCGGTTACTCCAGCTGCGGCCGCCGCCTCACGGGCGCGCTTGCGCGCGAGGTGCGCGCGCTCGAACTCGGAGGGGGAGTAACCGCGAACCTTAAGACCCAACGCGGTAGCCTCACCCCAGGCCTCCTTGCGAAAGCGCTCAGTGCCTGTAACCGTAATTTCCTTCCAGCCCCGCGCTTCGGCGATCGCGATAAGGCTCTTGACGACCTCGGCGTTCTCGCTGGGGGTGACCAAGCGGGTGCCGCGATCGGTAAAAGCGTGTGCGCCGTCCGGGAAATGATATCGGTGGCCGACTTTGACGAAGCGCTTACGGATGTGATGGGGAATCAGGCGTTCTGAGGCGCCCGACGAGACGGGTTCTCGCGCGCGCGTGCTCTGGAGTGCGCCGGATTCTGGCTCTGCCGGCGTCGTCGCGCCCCGTAGCCGCCGCCGCGACGGCCGAATCGAATTCTTTGGTTCCGGCAATTCGGCGCCGGGGCTTCGATTTCGGAGCCCCGGACGGCCGTCAGCGTCTTGCGAGCTCGCTCGCGCCTTGGTCGAAGTCTCTGTCTCCTCCACTTTAAGTCCGGCACTATCACGCCGCTTAAATCGACGTCGATTTCCTCAAGCGGAATACTCTCGAGCCGATCAATATCCGCAAGCGTCGCCTCCCGTGTTGAAGGCTGCGACTCCGGTGGCGGCGGAGTCTGGGTCACGGCCTCCTCCGACACCTGCGTCTCGGGATTAAGGGGCGCTACCCGTGCAACCGACCCTTCGAGATCTAGATCGGGCGATACCACGGGGTTCGGCGTCGCCGGAGTTTGCGGCTGAAGAGGTCGTTTGGCGGGTCGCCGTAGTGGAACCGCGGATTTAGGCGTCGGGAAGAGGCGTTTTTTGAATAAGGGGTCGCGGTAGTAACGATTCTTTCGCGCCAAGATGGGACGTACGCCTTCGTAAAAGATGATCTCCTTATCTTTGCCCAGCTCCTTGATCTCTTGAGGCAAGAGCAGCGGTCGCCTCTGCTCGCTGACACTCACGCTGCGATGCCGCTGGCCCTTGGAGTCCGCGACAGTCAAGAGCGGTCGCGAGTGCGTGCGGACTTTGACGGTCGTGAATCCTAACTCGTTGGAAATCTCCGTCGCCTCCCCCATGTCTTTAGGCGCATACACAATCCGCGCCGCCAGGCTCTTCATCATGGTCTCGGCATTCTGCTGACCGTAAATCTCGCGCAGTTGCGAGAAGGCCTGTATCACCAGCACGAGTCGAACGTTGTATCCGGGTAGGTAGGCCACGCCTTGCGCGAGAATGGGAATACGGCCGGCAGCGGCGAGCTCATCTAAGATGAAGGCAACCTGAAATTTAAGCGCCGGGTTGTGCTCCGGCAATTCGCGGGTCTGAAGATTGAGCGCTTGTTCGATAAAAAGATTGAGAAGCGCTTGCAGTAAGTGCAGGTCCCCCGGGTTTATCGCAAGATAAATCGACATGGGGCGCTTGCGCAGGTCCCGAAGGTCAAAATCGTTTCGCGAAGTGGCGCGATCTAGAAGCGGATTCGCAAAAAGATCGAGGCGCGAGGTAAAGGTCTTGCGGATGGAGGAAGCGGTCACGGGAGCTAAGTCGATAATCTCGGAGAGCGCCCGCACGCACTGCGAACTTAAGGGATGCGGTCCCTTCTGTCGACCCTCGATGATCCGCCGCCAGTGATGACCAAACCCTTCGGTGTCCGAGGCCATGCCCTGCCGCAACACTTCGCCTAAGGTTGGGGGAAGCGAGGGAGTCTCGAGCACATACATGGTGACCCCTAGAAAGTAAGAGCGCGCTCCGGCAGGCCAGAAGGGATCCGTCCCCGGCACGTCCGGATACAGAATGGCAGCGATACGCTGCACGTCGCTCACGCGAAGGTTGGGATCGGCCGAGATATAGGTGAGCGGATTCCAACACGCGGTATTGCCATCCTCCGCGAGCGGATGAAACAAATAGCAGCTTTGCCCCGCGCGCTGCCGGTAGCCGGCGGTCAGTGTCCAGTTCTCCATTTTCACATCCAAGCAGAGGAGCGACCCCTGCCAAAAGAGAAGATTGGGGATGACGATCGCCGTGCCCTTCTCCGCACGGGGAGGAGCTGATAAGAGCACGCCCTGCTGACCACCGAGGATCAAATATCGACGGCCTACGCGACCTAAGAAAAGTCCATGCCGGGCAAAGAGCCGCGCGCGCGCCATTTCCCCTCGTTTAGCGAATCGCGCATCTCCGTGCAGGGAGCGCCGCCGCGGCAGCAGCAGCGGAAGGCCGCTGAAGGCCATGAGCGCAAGGCCGCCGGCGGATGAAACCCAGAGCCGCTTTCGCACCACCGGAACGCCACCGTAATAATAGGCGTAGCGCGCGATGGTTAAGGGGCCTGCAGTTCGCAGGTCCTGCCGACACCAGGCGAGTAATAAAAAGCCGGCAAGATATTGAGAGGCAACAAGACTTAAAGTCGCGATGCCGATCGCCTTCCCGGCGATCGCGGGCCAGCGTTTAGAGCGCGGCGCCCAGGCGACGGCGTTTGCGGTGTGGTTCATACCAGATCTCTTTGATGAAGCGTTGATGACGCTCGACGCCGAATTGAATGACGACATCGACAAGCAAGTACAAGAGTTCCTTGATATCGGCGCGCGGCAGTTCTTGGCCCGCGCGGCTTTGTTTCACGAGCAGAACCAATTGCTCAAAGGCCAGTTCCGCACTTGCGGCGTGCACGCTCGTGATGGAGCCCGGGTGGCCGCTGTTGACGTTTCTTAAGTAGTCAAACGCCTCCTCGGACCGGAGTTCTGCGAGCAAGATGCGGTCCGGTTTCATGCGAAGACAGGACTCGAGTAACTGTTTCGGCGTCACCCTTGAGAGTCCCTGATCGTCCTTCGAATAAAAAAGGCGCACGTGATTGGGGTGATCGAGAACGAGCTCCTGCGCATCTTCGATGGTGATCAGGCGCTCATCGCGCGGGATTTCCCGTATGAGCGCCTTGGTCCAGGTGGTTTTGCCGGAGCCGGTGGGGCCGGACACCAAGATGTTCCTACGGGCGAGTACGGCCAAGCGCATGAAGGATTCATATTCCTGCGCTTCCAAAAGCCGCAGAAGTTCGGATTCTGTTTCATCCAAGGCGTCACTGGCGCGCCGGGTGGCGCGAAAGATGCCGCTCGCGCTTAAGTCTTCGATGGACCACACCTCATCGCACGGCCGGCGTATCGTAATCGCGACGCATCCCGCGCTCGTCGCCGGCGGCAACACCATCTGAATGCGCTCGCCGCTGGGTAAGGATGCGGAGAGGAGCGGTGACTCCTCATCGATCCGCTGCCGGGTCGAATTCGCAACCAGCTTCGCCAGGCGCCGACACCACTCAAAGTCCGCAAACGGCAACGGCTCCCTCTGCCATCCTTGCCGAGTTTCCAAGAACGCAATTCCCGGCTGATTGATGCAAAGCTCGGTGACCTCGCGCTGCGCGAGAAGGGGTTTTAAGGCTCTTAAGGTCAAGTCGAGCGCGGAGGCCTCAGCCCGCGCGGGAATTCGGGCGATATCTGCCTCCGTTGGCTGACGCAAGCGGGGAATGAGGATTTCAGGGCGCGCGGGGCTTAAGCTCATACACGGACCTGAAATCAAGATCCCGAGCCACCAAGACTTCGATTCGATCCCCCTGATTTTTGGTGATGGTCGGTGGAATGTTGATGGTGTCTTTCAAGACCTGGGTCATGACATCCTGCGAGCCCGAGGGGTTATAGATGACCGTACTGCCGTTGCTCTGCGAGGCAACCGCACCTTGGACGGCACCACTGATGAGGGAAATTAAAATCGCGGCGCCGAAGCGCTGAAAGAAGTGCCGATTCACGTTCCCCGCAAGTCCCGAGCGTCCGAGTTCATCGGTCCCCGGAGAACTTAAGGGAATCACGACGCCGGTGGGCGTTCGCGCCTCCGACCAGAGCACAAAGACGCGCGCGGCACCCTGCGAGACGCCACCCCGGGTCTCGCCGACGAGCTTGGTCCCCCGTTCCATAAGCACAGTGGAGCCATCGGCACTGAAGGTATCGGTCGCCGTGATGCACGTCGTCATTCCGGGCAGCGTGGAATCAAGAGCGGTCTCCAGGGTGCAATCGATAAAGGCCCCCTTTGGCAGCAACAGCCTTTGCGTCGGCAGCACTTGCGCGCGTACGGCGGGGGTGAGACTCGGCCTCAACAACTCCGAGAGACCTGCACTACCCGCGCCGGCCGCAGGCTCGCGCTCGCCCACGGGTCCGCCCGGTGATCCCAAGTTAGTCGCGCTTGAACTCTCGGCCGGCAGCGATGCCGCCGATCCGGAATCACTGTCGCTTTTGCGGGAGAACGCAGGTCCCGTCAATCGCCGATCCAAGGCGATCTCGGCAGGCGACTTAGGCGCCGGCTGAGACGATGCGCCAACGGGCGATGAGACACTGGCGAAGGCCAAGTTTGTCTCGTGGCTAATGGGCGGCTCGTCAGGCGCTGGCCCTAAGACCTTCTCCACCGGGATTTCGGGAAGTGTAATCGGACCCAAGCTTGGAAGCGGCGCATCCCCCGTCGCTTGGTTGCGCGAGGCGGTCTGCGCGGTGCGCTGGGCGGTGCCACGCGAGGCGAAGGTGTGCAGGTAGTACCACCCCAAGAGCCCAACCGCGAGGGCGCCCATCAAACTCAATGCCAGCACCTGGCTTGCGCGGGATTGCAAGGAACGCGCGCGATGCAAACTACTTTCGCCTCGCTCCCCGGCGAGCGTCTCGAAGTCGCTCGCCGGTTCTTGGGCGGCGTGATCGGCTCCAAAATGCCCCGTTTCTTGGGCCTTCGACATCTCATCGTGCACGGCATTCGCGCTCAAGGTCGACGCTTGCGCCTTATTGTCGGCGCGTGCTGGTTCAACACTCATGGGGAAGTGTCCTTGCGTTCGCGGGTCACCTCGGGGGCGATGGTGCCCGAATCTAATCTCTCGCCGCTCCCTGCAAAGCCCTTATTGACGATACAGCCGGCGAGGCGGCCGCGGCGCACGATGAATCTCGGCGCGACGCGATGAATGACCACATCGCCCGCGTCCATATTGAAATTGAGTAACGATTCGGAACCATCGTCGTTGCTCACGAAGATCGCCGGAAGCTCCGCCTTCGCGGCAAAGGTTAATCGCGTATGCACGCCATCATCGGATGCCGCAGTCGGCTTTATCGTGCTATCGCCGCAGAACCAATAATCCACATTCCGCGGCTTATTTTTCTGCGCGAGTGCGAGATCACGCGCAACACGCTCCTCGGGAGTCAAGGAGTCCTTGGCCGAAGGATTCGCGGGATACATAAAGCGCACCGCGTACATCACCTCATCGGCAAAGCGGCTCGTCGAGCGCGCCGCGATGGTGTATTCGAAATAATAGCGGCGCTTAGTTGTCGATACCGTAAGGTTCATCTGCGAGCTTGCGGCCTTGGGCCGCAGCGTGAGCACGTTCTCGTGGGCGCTATAGGTGAGAGCCTCGGGGTCCCCCGCACTTAAGCCCACAAAGGCCTCATCCGAGGCGAACTCAAGATCCAAGTGATAACCCACAAATCCATACAGCCGATACACCTCATCCGGACTGTATAAAACCGTGCGGATGCGCGAATCGGTGGGTCCGCGCATCGGCAATGACTCGGCATGAATCGGGCCATTCATGCCAAGCACAAGCGCGACCGTCCAGGCACTGAAGGTGAGGGAGCGGTCTCTCATGTGGATCCCCCGCTCTTCTCACCCGCGGCGATGACACTTTGCGCCGGCGGTAAGGCTTCGGGTTCCGAGCGAAAGTCTATGACCTTAAACCCCAACGGGTTCCAGCGACGCATCGCTGGCTCACTCGGCGGACTCGCAAACGCATAGCGAATGCTCGCGATGAAGTAGCTATTCTGTTCATCGCTGCTTCCCGCCTGGCGCTTCGCCTTGACGTAGCGAACCTGGGCCACATCGGTCACCCCATCCGAGCGCGTAAAGAAGCTCACCGAGGTCACCCGGGCCTCGACCGTCGTCCCATCGCGGTAGAGGTTTAAGGGCGAGTTCGGATTGGTCTTCGCCCAGGCCGCATACCAGGTTTGATTGCGCTGTGGCGTATGGAACGCCCCGCATTCTTGATAATCGGATTCTGCGGTCGGGAAGTTAAAACGCTCACACACCGTCACGTAGTGGGAGAGAAAGTACCGGCTCACCGTCTCCGGCATCGCCTCGTGACCCACGTACACCGGGACCACATCGACCATCCCGGAGGCGTTGTCGACCCGTATCACGAAGGGTTCGACGCGCTTTAAGGGCATCAGGATCGCGAGCACCGCCACGAGCGCGAGCGATGCAATCCAGCCGGCACCGGCCACCCACCAGGCTATGAGGGCACTACGACGCTGCATCGCGACTCGATCGCGATCCCACGAAGCAGCTTCGGCGAAATAGGCTTGAAGCTCAAGATTTTTGGTCATGGCGTGCTCGCAGTCGCCGCAGGCGCCTTTACAACCGGTGCGGGCACATTGATGGGCTGCAATTTAGAGTCGCAGCGGACGCGCGATGCTTCGTGCTGACAAGCACTCGTCATCAGAAAAAGAACAATGATCAAGAGTCTCTCCATCGAGCACCCCTTTTTAGGTCTGCCGGATCGTGTTGGGCCGCGCGAGAAGCCGCGCCGTGCCGGTGACGCCTGCTCGAGCACTGCGCCCAAGGTAAAAGCCGGCCTTGCGGCTCAAGGCATCCGAGCGCGCGGTGTCCCGATCGATGAGCCCCCGCGCGAACTGTCCGGTGTTGCCGACCGCGCGTCCCAATCCCCAGGCGACCAGCGCACTCACGGCGCTAAAGGAACTCAACGCAACTCCGCTCGCGAGGCTTGAGGCCATCGGCATCACCTGGCGCATGATTAGGAAGGTGAGTCCTGCCGCCAGGCACACCCGCACCGCATCGGCAATCTGAATGCTGCCGCCGCGCGCCACCGCCGCCTGCGCAGCAGTGCTGACAAGACTCATCATCAGCGCGGCGACCAGCACTGTTAGGATCGTCACGAAGGCGTAGTTCGCCAACTGGGCGAGCCATGCTTCGACGAAGCGCTTAGTGCCATCGAATAGGAGAAAGGCTATAAATAGCGGCCCCAAGGCCAGCAGTATGCAGAGCGCGATTTTTGAGAGCGCGAGCAGGAACATCGCGTAGATCGCCGTCAATCCGACAATCAAGTAAACCGCGAAGCCCGCGATGTAGTAGGAAAAATCGCCTTCGAAAAGACCGCCTTTCTGAAGCAAAAGGCTCGCCGCATCACCGCCCGTAAAGATGATGTTATCCACGATGCCAACGGAATCAAACGCTCCGATGACGCCCGCAGCGAGTGCACCGGGTGCGTTAAAAAAGGTATCAACGATCAAATCGTTGTAGAGCCAAAGATTAAGCGCCGCGCCCAAGACAACCGCGAGCGTGACAATGCGCTTGAGCCCCGTCACGAATGGCTCCTCGATCTTTCCTGTGATGAGCAGATAGCCCCAGATCATCACGTAAAGAGTCGCGAACGTGACGATGGCAGGCTGTAAGAGGGACGCCACACGCGCGGTGTTCGTGGCGATATAGGTGGAGAGAAGGCCATTGAGCCACGTACTGAAGGTTGCAAAGAACCCCATGGATTAATTCCTTGACTTCGAATCCCGCGTTGTGGAATCGGCGTGCGCATTGGGGTTGGCAAGTTCAAGCGGAGCTAAGTTTCGCAGCGACCCCATACCTTCCAGCCGCTCGGCCTCGCGCGCATTGAGGCAGTCGGGCTTGGAGTCGCGCGTTGCTGGATCATTGGCACAACGAGCGAAGGTAAGCTCTCGAAGCCTCGCGTCATGCCGGAACTCATCAACCGAGTGTGACGAGCGATCCGGCGCCGGTGCACAGGCGGCGGTGCTCGTTAGCGTGACAACGAGCCCTAAACACTTCCACACGCGCTGTACACCGGGCCGAAACTGCATGACCGATATCCCTTTAAGGCAGATTGAGGGCCGGCAACGACCGCAGAGATCCCACGCCCGCGACCACTTGCTCGCGTGCACTTTGCTTGCGTGCCCACTCCTGGGCTTGGAGCGTCTGATAGAGCACCGCTATTTTCGTATTTTCGTTTTGAAGCATGGCCTGCTCGGCTTGAATGCGGGACTGAAGATCCAAGGCCCCTTTCTGATCCGCCGCACTCGGGATCGCACTGATGAGTTGCTGAAGGGACGCAAAGCGGGTGCTCGTGTTGTCGAGCGCCTGGCGGGAGGTTGACTGCAGGAGGGCTGCCGATTGGCGGGCCGTTTGCAACTGAGTCTGCTCGGCGGGAGAAAGGGACGCTATTTGCTGCGGTGTCAGGACCGCATTGGCCATCATCAAGCTTTGAATACCCGCGGAGAGCGCTTGGTAGGCTCCACCGGTTTGTCCCACGGCACCGATGAGCTGAGTCCAGTTCGACGGCAGATAATTGCGATTGACACCTAAGATCAGATTCTGCATCCCGCGGTTCCCCACCATGGCTTGAAATTGCTGTTGCGCGTTGGTGAGCGTCGCTTGAGCGGTTTGCAGCTGCTGCTCAAGGGTTGTGACCTGCTTGATGAGCTGCATGATCGCCCCGACATCAACGACCGCGAACTGCGCCTCACTTACCGGACAAACCCCAATCGAGACAATCGCCGCAAAGACCATCCAAACCTTTTTCTTCATGACACACTCCTTCAAGATAACAACCAACCATCATCAGCTCCCCTACCCGCTCATAAAATGCGGTAACCATTCGTGCGGATCCTCGCCTTGCGTATCGATCAATCGCTGCATGCGCTCGATGTTCGCCTTACGTGCTGAGAGCACCGAAAGCTCGGCATCGAAGTCTTTGAGGTCCAGTTTCGCGACGACCGAGTTATGGCCCTGTTTCACCAAGAACATCCGCGAACCCGTGGGAATGTCTTGCTTGATCAAGCGGTATTCGCGCTCGGTGAGGTTTAATCCCGAATCGGTCGCGTAGTCTTCCAGCGTCGCATCTGGATTGGGAAAGCAGATCTTCGTGGGCGTCTGCTCGATCAGTGTGCGACTGTGTGGATGCTTGATCGCATCACTCGGGGACTGCGAGTCCAAGACCACAAAACCGTTTTTCTTGCGAATAGTTTTGAGCTGATCCTTCGCGAAGGCTCCGAAATACTCATCATCGAGCGCCTTCCAGAACTCCGCGATGAACAGCGCAAAGCGCCGGCCGTCGATCAGCTGCTCCGTCAGGTGAAACAAGTACATGTTGATCGGCGTGCGGATGATGGGCTTATCCAAGAACTCCGTCACATCGAATCCGGTCGTTAGGGCGCTCCCTAAGGAGTCGATGAGCGAATCTTGGGCGTTATCGAAGATCCAGGCGTAAGGCCCATCCTGCTCGTCATTGCGTCGTGCATGGCACCATTGCTTCAAGCGCACATACACGCCTTCGGCTTCAGTCGAATCCAAATAATCGAGCACGCGCCCGAGGCGACGGTCAGCAGGCTCGAAGCTCATGACCGAGCGTATGGCCTCGGCAAGCTCATTCTCCTGCGTGATCGTGAGCGCTCGATCCGCCCGGCTTACGAGCCGGCGCACGAGGTCATTTAAGAATTGCAGGTTGGCGGCTGAAGCATTCAGTTGAAACGGATTCCAGCCTGTGGGGACGCCCAATTGAATCGGGTAGTACCGCCCCTTCAACGCCCGGATGCA
>Ga0207066_1118_pt1 | contig 20267 bp, 18 predicted proteins | sample Alteio_BWMinCont_24_FD_153490 | JGI IMG/M metagenome (GOLD analysis project Ga0207066, IMG submission 153490) | Enriched cells from forest soil in Barre Woods Harvard Forest LTER site, Petersham, Massachusetts, United States -... | ecosystem: Environmental > Terrestrial > Soil > Temperate forest >...
GCCGGATTCGCTTGAGATGTCGTAAAGCGTGACGATATTCGGATGATTTAGAGCGGAAGCCGCGCGCGCTTCTTGCATGAAGCGGCGCTTCCGTTCAGGATCGGCTACTTGGTCGCGCGGCAGAACCTTAATTGCCACGTTGCGATAAAGCCGGGTATCGGCGGCGAGGAACACCTCGCCCATGCCACCCGCGCCGATGGGAGCCAGAATTTCGTAAGGACCTAAGCGGATCCCCGGATCGAGCGGCATAGCACCCTACAATTCTATTTTACGAAGGTTGGCATGTTCCAACCACGTTTTGTGTTGGTCTCAACCCGAACAATCAATTGGCGACGTAATCGGCATCTCGGACAGTCCAGCGGGCCAGCACACCGGTGCGCCCATTTTGATTCACAATCTGCTGGAATAAGGTGATGCAGCCGAAGCTCGAAGCGAACGCTACGAAAACGACGCGCTCCCGCCCCACGCATGTGCGGCATGTGGTGCTCGCGCTGACCGTGGTCGCATACATGATCACCTATATGGACCGCCAGATCCTCGCCACCGCGAGACCGGTCATCCGCCAGGAACTGGGGATTTCGCTGGTGATGATGGGCTGGATCACCTTCGGCTTCCGCATCGCATACGCGCTTTTTCAAATCCCCGGAGGCTGGCTTGGCGATCGCTTCGGCGCGCGCCGCGCTCTGGCGCTGATCGTGACCTGGTGGAGCATGTTTACCTGCTTCACGGGGCTCGCTTGGAACGCGGTTTCGATGCTCAACATTCAGGTTCTTTTCGGCTTAGGCGAGGCAGGCGCGTTTCCCATCGCTACACGGTCGCTGGCGCGTTGGATGAGGCCCACCGAGCGTGGCTTTGCGCAAGGCGTGACGCACGCGGGGTCGCGTCTTGGCGCAGCGCTCACTCCGCCGCTGGTGGTCCTGATCATCGCCGTGTACGGCTGGCGCGCGGCATTTTTTGTTTTCGGGGCCCTGGGTGTTGTGTGGGCGGCGGTTTGGTTCTCCTACTATCGCGATACGCCCGAAGAACACAGCAGCGTCAATGCAGCCGAGCGCGAACTCATCGGTTCCGGCAAAAAACGCTCCAACGTGGTTCCGTGGCGCCAAATCCTCTCGCATGGGAATCTGTGGATCCTGGCGCTGATGTACTTTTGCTACAACTACAACCTGAATGTGTACAACGACTGGTTTCCGAGCTATTTGCGCGAATCCCGCGGCCTGTCGCTGGCGCAGATGGGGTTCTATGCCAGCTTGCCCTTATTTGCAGGAACCTTGGGGGACCTGGCGGGTGGTTGGTTTTCCGACGTGGTACTGCGGCGCACTAGCAACGTTAACCTGGCTCGGCGCTGGGTGGCGATAGCCGGTTTCTTGCTGTCAGCCGCGGCGACGGTGCCCGCGACCCTGGCTCACAATCCCAAACTTTCCGTGGCCTTCTACTGCGTTGCCTTCTTTGGTCTCGAATGGACGGTTGGAATCTCCTGGGCAATCCCGCTAGATATCGGCGGCGACTACGCCGGGTCCGTTTCCGCAGTCATGAATACATTCGGCAATATTGGAGGGGCCATCTCCTCGACGGTGGTCACCTATATGGCCACTTTGTACGGATGGAACGCGCCGTTCATGATGACCGCGGTTCTGTGTCTGATCGCCGCCGCCTTCTATCTCAAAATTGACGCTAGCAGGCGCATCGCAATATAGACCAGCCGCAACTTCGCGTGGGCGACTCGCGAGCGAGTTACTTCCCGGTCTTTCCGCCGGCGGGATCTCTCATCCGCTTATTGAAGGCCTGCTCCTCCGACGGCACGCAGAAATCCTCGCGGAGTTGAGTCTTCGGTTCCAGCTTGAAAGTCTTCTTCTCGCTTACCCACGGCTTTGTATATATCTTGGGGTCGTCGATCGTGATGGTGAGTTCCAGGTTGTCGCGGTCCAAGCGGCGGTAGCGCTCCTCAAGACGCATCGCATCGCTATGCGGATTGCCAAAATGGTCGATCCAAGTCCTCTCGTCAAGACCGGTCGATTGAACGACAAAGATGTCTCCGTCCCACTTGCCGACCGAGTACCCTAACCAGGTCGGATCTTCGGTGTCCTTGGGAAGTTCTCGCCCGTCCGTCCAGATAGTGCGCCACACGTGCCCATGCTCGAAGAACTGCAGCACCCTGTCGGGAATCTGAACCATCTCGATTGCCGTGAATCCGCCGGTAAGCAGCAGGCGTGGTATCCCCAGCGGATCGCAGTTTCCCTGTGGGTCGTTTCCCGACGCAGGTGGAATTGCCCTGGGGCCGTAACTGGGCTTGTAAGCATCGAACATGGCTTGTCCCGCGGGCGTCCTGGGAGGAACTTCCCTGCTTAGCGTAAGGAGCCGGTACGACGCTCTCCAAACTCCCGAAATGTCATGGGTGGCAGCGGTGCGGGGGGCTACGGTGGCCTTCGACGCGGTCTGGGCCTGCGCGGATGTAGAAGCCAGCGCTGCTGCCAGGACAATCCCAGACACCACGATATGATTTCGCATTTTGAGACTCTTTCCGAGCTTCCTACTGTCCGCCACCCAATAAGACTCGATCAAACACCCTGCCATCGGGGAGCACGAGCTTCTCAATAACTCCGAAAGGCGTTCCGGCTTTGGAGGGATGAACCGTAATAGTGATTTGGTCGCCAGGCTTCAAAAGCTTTCTGCTCCAACCGACTTTTTCCAGAGTGCCCGGACTACCGCCTTCGCCACCCCAATGTACGACGCTCCCCGTCTCGCTCTTCACATCGAAATAAAGCTGGATATGGGGATTGGACCACACAAATTCCGTGACGGTCCCCGTCATCGTGACGGTCTTGCTTTGGTCGTAGGACGCATTCGTGCCATGGTGTGCCAAAATAGAGCAACAAACCAACAGAAGGCCCGCAAACAAACGAGGCGGCATGAGCTTACTGGACATTTAACACCCTCCAGGATGGACACTATCAGGGTTTTGCGACTGGTGTCAAATAGGGGAGTTAAAAAAGTCGCGATCGGGTCCCTTGACCTCAGGAAAGGAGGTGGCTCATGATGGGGGAACCATCTAAAGATCTCGTAATCACGAAAAATCAGCCGGCAGATTAATGGGGAGATGCGATGCAGGACGCTCGACAGTTTGATTACGTCCCGCCGGCTACTAGTGGCGTGGAGGGTTCCTTCGAATCGGGTCCGCGCACTCTCGCACTGGCTATGTTCGCCATCCTGCTCGCCTCTTATGCCATCAACGCGATGGATCGCCAACTCTTCCCCCTTGTCGCGTCGGACGTGCGCAGGGAATACGGCTTTTCACTGTCCGAGTCAGGACTCTTGTCGACGATCTTTACGCTTGGCATGGCACTGGCGGGCTTGCCGACCGGCTATCTGTTAGGGCGCTCCACACGGAAGATGACCGTGCTGATCGGCATTGCCATTTTCTCGATCGGGACCGCGTTGACCGCCTTCGCGCACGGTTTTGCGGATATGCTCCTCTGGCGCGCCGCCACCGGAATTGGCGAAGCCATGCAGTTGACCGCAATGCTCGCGGCCGCAAGCAGCTATTTCACTCGCCACCGCGCGGCCGCTGCCGGTTCCATCAACTTCGCCTACGGCATTGGAGCGATAATCGGCCCCGTGCTCACGGGCATTCTGCTCGGCGCTTGGAAGACCTGGCGAGCGCCCATGCTGATCTTTGGGCTTTTGGGCATGGTTGCGATAGCCGTCATCGCCTTCACCGTCCGGCCCTGGCTGACGGAGTTGACAGGCGAAGTCGGGAATCGAACCGAAAGAGCCGGTGCGCTTACGCTGTTGAACCGGAACAGCCTGATTCTCACCGTGCTGAGCCTGATCGGCGGAATGATCGCGTACGGCTATCTCGGCATGTACCCGACCTATCTTCGCGAACACCTGGCCTACTCACCCAGCGCGGCCGGCACGGTCATGAGCATATACGGGTTCGGTACTCTCGCCTCGATCGGTGGCGGGTGGCTGGGCGATCGGTTTTCGCCGCGTGTCGTAATGAGCGCCACGTTCCTGGCCGCGGCGGTGCTTGGGTCCCTCCTGTTCCATGGGTCTCCACTATTTGCCACGCAAGCCTCGCTGTCCTTTGCTTGGGGCCTGGTTGTCAGCGGGATCCTGTATGTCAATCTCGCGGGCTACCATGTTAAGGCTGTGACGAGCAATCTCGTGAGCAGAGCCTCTGGCGTCTTCGTCGCGAGCCTCTACGGCTCGGCAGCTTTTGCGGGTTACTCGATCGGGTGGCTCGCTAGCCACGCAGGCTGGGTGATGGCGGGCTTGATCCAGATCTCGCTGTTGTCGATCGTTGGCGCAGTTTTAGCGGCCTTTCTCCAGCCCGATCGCATGGCTGTGGGTTCTCGCGCCGGCTGAACCGCTAGCCACTTGTGCTGGATCTTGCGCTGTGGAGTAACCGCGAGGCCGGTCCTTACTCGTGTTCGTTCAGTTCGATCTGTGTTCCCCAGGGATCGGTGATAAACGCGATTCCAACTCCTGCGGGAGTCTTACCGTAGGGCCGGTCTAGTTTAATACCACTTGCCTCCAGGTTCTTACAGAACGCCTCAAGGTGCTTTACCTCGAAGCCAATGTGGTCCAGCGCTCGCCCCTTGGTTGGCACAGTGGGGGTATCGGATTTTGTAAATGTAAGATTCACACCAGGGATGTCGTCCGCCTGGAATTGGCCCCGCATTCCTGGTTTGGCGCCGAATGTCTTGGCGTACCAGGCTTGCATTTGCGGTATCGCGGCCTCACTCACGTAGAAGTGAACATGGTGATTCTTAATTGGGACGGTCTGAGATTTGTCTTCTAGAATCTCGATCTTCAGATCGTCCGGAGTGTACAGAAAACCCTGTTCCGGCCTGTTACCAGCCTCTGTTTTCAAGCCAGCACCCTTCCACTTCGCCATGGACTGGGGCGTGTTTGGAACCAAGAAGCCCACGTGATTCACCACGGTTCCCACGCTGCCGCCGGTTGGATCCTGCTTTCTCAGACGGACCACGACATCCGGAAACTCGATGACCCCCACTTCCTTGGTCGGGGTTCCTCCCAACGCGACAAAAAATTTCGTATTCGCCTCCACGTCGCGCACATTCAAGTGCAAGTGGCCGTTGGATACGCCTGCCGCATTGGGGGCGGGCGCGTCCGACGGCGATGCAACCGGTGACAACAATACGGCAAGGCTCACAGTCAAGATAAATAGCTTCACAGGGTATTCCTTCCTTTTGGGAGAATTTTGGCGCCAGACCGCCATAATGGACCCGTTTGAAATTGTACTCCATCGGTTGGACCGGCGTGATTTGGCCGCGCTGGTAATGGCACTGGCGGCGGGGCGGTTGCGCACTCCCAAGCTACACTAACAGCAGCCACTCATGAAGATCTCGGCTACGATCATCACCTTCAATGAGGAGCGCAATATTTCGCGGGCTATTGAAAGCCTGCGGTGCTGCGACGAGATAGTGGTGGTGGACAGCGGATCGACGGACCGCACCGTGCAACTTGCCGTTAAGCTGGGCGCTCGCGTCATGGATTGCAACTGGCGCGGCTATGCCGGCCAAAAGAATTACGCGTCCGACCAGTGCCACAACGACTGGATTCTGTCGCTCGATGCCGACGAAGCCTTAAGCGAGGCGCTCGAAGCGGAAATCTGGCAAATCAAGAAGAACGGCGCCCTGTTCGATGCCTACACGATGCCCCGCTTGGCGCAGTACCTGGGCCGCTGGATCCTGCACTCAGGCTGGTATCCGGACCGCAAAGTGCGCCTCTTTAATCGCACGCGGGCGAAGTGGGTGGGCGGTTACGTGCATGAATCCGTGGTCGTGGAGGGAAGCATTGGGCACCTGGACTCGAATATTCTGCACTTCACGTGCAACTCGCTGTCCGAACACTTGAAGACAATGGACCGCTATACTACGCTGGCGGCCGAGCAGCTGGTTGCTCAGCAGAGGCCTATCGGCTGGACGCAATTGGCCGTCGATCCTCCGTGGACGTTCTTCAAGACCTATGTATTGCAGCGCGGATACCTGGACGGCACCGAAGGCTTGGCGATCGCCTACATGGCCGCGCTCTATAATTTTTTGAAGTACGCCAAGGCCAAGAACATGAGCCCGCGAAGATAATTCTTGAACACTCTGCACATCGATACCGGGTTGGAGATGCGCGGCGGCCAGTGGCAGGCGCTCTACCTGCTGCGAGGACTCGCTGAGTACGGGCATGGCGTGCGGTTGCTGGCGCCGGCAGGGTCTCCCCTGCTCCAAGCCGCCGCGGCCCAGCATCTCGACGCGCGGCCCCTGCGACTAGGAGGACTCTTTGCCGCTACCCGGGGTATGGATTTGATTCACGCGCACGACGCACGAGCGCATACGCTCGCGGTCCTTACCGGTAAGCCTGCTATCGTTTCACGGCGCGTCGGCTTCCCGGTAAAGCGGAACCTCGCTTCTCGATGGAAGTACAGCCGGGCAGCGCACTTCATCGCCGTTTCCCAATACGTGCTCCACGCATTGGTGGATGCCGGCGTGGATCCGTCAAGAATCACGGTGGTCTACGATGGCGTGCCCATCCATGCCTTGACGAACGCGGAGGAGCGCACGCAAGTAATGGCGCTGGACAGTGACGATCCCGCGAAAGGGAAGAAGATCGTCGAGCAGGCGGCCGGACTGGCGGGCATACCCGTTCATTTTTCCCAGAATCTGGTGCGCGACTTCCCGGAGGCGGCGTTGTTCGTTTATATTACAGATTTGGAGGGACTAGGCTCGGCTGTTCTGTTGGCCATGGCGAATGGCGTCACCGTGCTTGCGAGCAGGGTTGGAGGCCTGCCAGAGATTGTCGAAGACGGCGTGAATGGTTTGTTGACCTCCAATGAGCCCGAGGCAGTAGCGCAAGCCTTGAGCCGTCTCGTGGCCGATAAAACGCTGGCCTCCCGCTTGGCCGCGCGGGCCAGAGTTCGTGTCGAGCAGGAATTTTCGGTCGAACGGATGCTAAACGAAACACTGCGCGTTTATGAGAGGATTCTCATTTGATCGTCGAAACTCTGATAGCGGCACTCGCCGGGCTGCTCATCGGCAGCTTTCTGAACGTCTGTATCTATCGCCTGCCTCGCGATCTTTCCGTGGTTATGCCACGATCGTTTTGCCCGGAATGCGAGAAACCCATCGCGTGGTTCGATAATATCCCGCTGGTAAGCTTCGTGTTGCTGCGCGCTCGCTGCCGCCGTTGCGGGCAACCCATTCCCCTGCGCTATCCGATCGTGGAGTTATTGACCGCGGCGGCATTCGCGTGCGCCATCCGGTTCCTTGGCGTGACGGCGGCGGGACTGAAGTTCTGCGTCTTCGGAGCGATCCTGATTACGCTGGTCTTCTCGGATCTGGAGGAGCGGATTCTACCGGATGAGTTTACGCTCGGAGGGACAGCAGCGGGCTTGGTATTCGCGGCATTTGTTCCGATCCGTTGGAGCATTGTGCAGCTACTATTGCCGCTGTCCATTCAGAATCAGCGCGTGATTTCGGTGGGAGACTCGTTGTTTTCCGCCGCATTCTGCTCCGGGGTGCTTTGGGCAGTGGGGGCTTTGTATCAAAAGATCCGGCATCGGGAGGGACTCGGGCTAGGCGACGTCAAAATGGTCGCGATGATCGGCGCGTTCCTAGGGATCGAAGGAGCGATGCTGACCATCGTCGCAGGCTCTCTGCTGGGAGCGATTGTGGGCCTCTTTTATATCTTGTTCACTGGAAAAGACGCATCCACGTACGAGCTGCCGTTTGGGACGTTTCTGGGTGCGGCCGCCTTGGTGGTGGGATTCTGGAGCGAAGTGATCTTCGGCCCCAAGCTGGCGGGTTCTTAGCACTTCGCCGACGCTTTTAGCGTTCGCGCGATGTTACGGTGTAACATAAAGGCTTAGCTGGATGAAAGACTTAATGGAGGCCCTGAAGCCTGGAAGCAAGGATTGGCTGCTTGCCCAGGCGATTGATCCGGACCGCCTGCCTTCCCACATCGCCATCATCATGGATGGAAACGGCCGTTGGGCGCGGAGGCGTAACCTGCCTCGCGTTGCGGGTCATAAAGCCGGAGTGGAACCCGTCCGAATCGCGGTGGAAACCTCGACGCGGCTGGGAATTCAGGCCCTGACCCTGTATGCTTTTTCGGTGGAAAATTGGAAACGGCCGCGCGCCGAGGTGGATACTCTCTGGCGTTTATTGCGCCTATATCTGCGACGCGAACTTCCCGAGATTATGCGGAATGGGATTCGCTTCACTTGCATGGGGCGTTTGGACGGGCTTCCTCCACAAGTGCGTTCTGAATTGGAAGCTGCCGTCGAAGCCACGGCTCAGAATACCGGCATGCGGCTTAACGTAGCTATCAATTACAGCGGCCGGGCAGAACTGGTGGACGCGTTGAACGCCATCATCGAGGATGCGCGTCTCGAGGGACGGCTGCGGGACCTACACATTGACGAGCAATCCATCGCCTCGCGGCTTTACACCGCCGGCTTGCCGGATCCCGACCTGTTGATCCGCACCTCGGGCGAGATGCGCATCAGCAATTTCCTGCTGTGGCAGATTGCGTACGCTGAGCTGTATGTCACCGATACGTTGTGGCCCGATTTCCGGCGAGCCGATCTCCTCCACGCTATTCTGGACTACCAAAAGCGCGACCGCCGCTTTGGAGGTTTGAATCCCGATGGCGAAAGAGTACAAGATGAATGGGTTGAAGTAACCGGCACAATTGCGCGATGAAGCGCGTCCTGACGGCGCTTCTTCTGGTCCCGATATTCCTCGTCGTAATTCTTTGGGCGCCTCAACAGATATTTCTCGCTGTCGCAGCCATCGTCGCGGTTCTGTGTTTCCGGGAATACGCGAATATCGTAGCGCTGCATCATATCGCGAAGCCGGGGCTATTCGGCTATGTCGCGGGGCTGTTGCTGCTGCTGTTGCCCGATAAGGATCCTGCGTTTTTCGTCTTGATCGCGATCTTGGCGATGGCCCTAGCTCTACGTTCTCGCGACTTGACGGAGGCTTTGCCGTACGCGGCCGCGTTGCTGCTGGGAGTCGCTTATGTGTTCGGCTCGCTGCGCTGCGGCGTTGCACTGCGGGCGATCAGTCCATACTGGCTGTTCTTCGCTCTGTCGTTAAACTGGGTGGGCGACATTGTTGCGCTTTATGTTGGACGGCTCATGGGCCGGCACAGGCTGGCGCCCCACATCAGCCCAGCCAAGTCTTGGGAAGGCTCTATCGGTTCCCTGGCGGCTTCCCTGGTCTACGGAGCGTTGTACCTGCCGCGCTGGGTGCCGTCGGTGCCGCTGGCGGCAGGCCTAGGTCTGACGGTGATCGCGAACGTCGCGGGCCAATTCGGCGACCTGTGCGAATCCGCGTTGAAGCGGGGCGCCGACATAAAAGACAGCGGAGGACTGTTGCCAGGTCATGGCGGCTGGCTGGACCGCATTGATAGCAGTTTATTCGCGCTGCCGGTAGTATATTTTCTGGTCAGCAATTTCCGTTGGTAGGATAAGCTGTATCATCCCGAAGCCCTTCAGCAAATACGAGCTTTCTTGCGCCGCGGCATACGGTGTTGCCCTGCTCTGGGTGAACCTCTATATTTGCCGTGATTTCTTTTTTCATGAAACCGCGTACATGAATTCTATGCACGGGTATTGGATCGCCATGGCGAAGCTTGCGGGGGACAGCTGGTTTCATCCTTCGTGGTGGCCTTATTGGGGCGCCGGCATGCCTTTCGAGTTTACCTACCAGCCGTTAATTCCCGCTCTGACTGCGCTTTGGTCTTCACTGGGCGGCATATCGCACGCTCTGGCCCTCCAGCGCATCAGCGGAGTTGTCTATTGCCTTGCTCCCCTCACGCTATTTCTAATGGCCTGGCTGCTAACCTGCGCGCCGGGTTATAGTTTCTTGGCGGGCCTTCTTTATTCACTCACCTCGCCCACGCAACTGCTAGTGACCGATTCGGGTTTTTCATACCGAAATGCCCTCGACGCTCGCCGCCTCTATTTGGTCGCCATGTGGGACGACCTGCCGCATCTCACGGCATTGGCGCTCCTGCCTCTCGTCATCCTCTTCCTGTATCTCTCCATTGAGAAGCGGCGGTTCATCTACTATGCCGCCACGGCGGTCGTGATAGCACTCGCCACTTCGGCGAGCCTCTTCGGTCCTCCGATGATTGCCGCGGCGGCGCTGTGCTTGGTGTTCGCGCTCCCGCGCAAGGACTTCAAGAGGAGCTTGATACTCATCGTGTTGATCGGAGTCTACGGTCTCGCGCTCAGCTTGCCGTTCCTTCCGCCCCCGCTAATATTGGCCGTCCACAAAGCGTCCCAATACGTGGAAGGAGGATGGACGCTGGGGTCAGTCGCGGCACTCGCCATAGTCATCATGGGCTGCGTTATAGTATGGCGATTTATACTGCGTCCCGTGGGTGATTGGAGAATCCGCTTTTTTGTTCTCTTCGCGTTCCTAACCGCAAGCATACCTCTGGCTGCTGCTTATCTCCATTGGCAATTCGTACCTCAACCAGCCCGCTACAAGCTTGAGCTGGAGTTCGCGCTGCCATTACTTCTCGTGTTTGGGACGCGGCCATGGTTCGATCGGGCGCGGATGCCGCTGCGAGCCGGGACGGTTGCGGTGATGTTGGTGCTATCAGCCGACCAGCTCGTGCACTATCGCAGGTTCGCCAAGGACTTGATTCGCCCGGCCAGCGTAACCGGCACGATCGAGTATCGCGTCGCGCATTGGGTGGATGAGAATCTCCCAGGTGTTCGAGTCCTGCTGCCGGGATCGATAGAAAAGTGGGCCAATGCGTTCGTCGATATTCCGCAATTTTCCGGCGAATCGTGGAGCACCACCTACAACGAAACTAAATTGAGGGGCTTCGACGCGATAAAATATGGAGTGGACGCGCGATTTTCTTTGGCTTGGTTGAGAGCTTTTGGCGGCGGAGCCATCGTCGTATCCGGCCCAAAGAGCCTAGAGTTTTGGAAACCGTTCTGGCATCCGCTCCAGTTTGAAGGCGTTCTGCCGGCGTTGTGGCGCGAGGACGATGTTACCATCTACGGTATTCCGCGGAGGAGCACATCCTTGGCGCATATCGTTCCCGATGCGGCGATTATCCATCAGACTCCGGCGAGACCAGGAGACATCGAGGGGATTGAGCGTTATGTTGCCTCATTGGACGACCCATCGATGCCCTCGGCTGATTTTCGTTGGCAAGGAAGCAACCGGATTCGAATCCAGGCGATGGCATCCTCGGAGCAGGCCCTCACCATACAGGTCTCGTATCATCCCGGCTGGCACGCAAAGATCGCCGGCCAACCGCGCAAGGTGAACCGCGACGGGCTTGGACTGATGTGGCTGCGGCCCGGATGCGCCGGTCCTTGCGATGTGGAACTCGACTACGACGGCGGCTGGGAACTGCGGATGTACCGGTATATCAGTTTCACCGCCATCGGCGGGTTGTTGCTAATTCCGCTGGCTGCCAGCCGCCGGCGCGCAGGCTGACCTTATGTGGGCGATGCGTAAATCTAAAAGCGACCGTTGGTGGGTGAAGTACCTAGACGAGAAGCGAAGCGCCAAAGGGTGGTGGCATAGCTTCGAACTCCCGGACGGGACACGAATCGAGGGTGCCAACGAACTGGAAGGGCAACAGCGCCGTCTGGGCCAGTTTCCGATCCCGGACGACCTGCGGGGTAAACGGGTGCTCGATATAGGCGCGTGGGACGGGTGGTTCAGTTTTGAAATGGAGCGCCGCGGGGCGGAAGTGATGGCCATCGACAATTGGGACAACCCCCGCTTTCACGAGATGCACGCGATCCTTGGCTCGCGCGTCGACTATCGCCAGATGGACATGTACGATCTGACTCCGGATCGAATCGGGCGCTTCGATATCGTGCTTTTCATGGGCGTGCTTTACCATCTGAAGCATCCCCTGCTTGCTCTAGAACTGGTGTGTGCCTTAACGACGGAGATGGCCGCGGTGGATTCTTTCGTGTTACGGGAAGAACATCGTCCAGGGACGAAAGCCGACCAGCGTCCTATCATGGAATTTTACGAGACGAACGAATTCGGCGGCCAGACCGATAACTGGGTCGGCCCGAGTTTGCCGTGCCTTCTTGCGTTTTGCCGGACCGCCGGGTTCGCCCGTGTGGAACTGCGCAGTGTACTAGAGTTCGGCGCTTGCTTGGCCTGTTACCGGAAATGGGAACCTCTTTCTCCAGGCACTGCCGCCGGCCCCGAACTTGTGGACGCTTTCCACAACACGAATCTCGGCATCAATTTTAAGTCGCGCTACGACGAAGCCCTGACCGCCATGTTCGAATGGTCCGCCGATCGGCTTATGCTCGACGACGTAAAGCCGGAGGTCGGCGGCTATGGAGTACGGCCGTTTCATGTGCGCCAGACTGAAGACCAGCGATGGCAGGCGAATTTCAAGCTGCCGCCAGGGCTGACTCCGGGCTGGCACAATGTCTCCGTACGTATTCGAGACAACCGTCCCGGCAACTGCCTCCGGGTTGCAGTAGACGTGCCGATTGAAGCCGGTGTGATTCGCATTACCGGTGTTTGCGACGGTGCGACCTGGATACCGAATCAGATGGATCTCAGCAAAGGCGATTCGCTCGCACTCTGGATCGATGGCTTGCCAGAGACCGCCGACCGCAACAATGTGCGCGCTTATCTCGACGGCGCCCGTTTGCCAGTCACTTATTTAGAGCCGCCGCAGGAGAGTAAGCCGCGTCAGGTAAACGTGCGCATTCCGCTGGAAGTGTCGCCGGGAACCGGAAGGCTTGAAGTGGCGCTCGGCGAACAACGCACGCTACATGCAGGGGTGCAGATTCTGGCAGCTGGCTCCTGATAGGATCCGGCGAACCAAGCTACACTGACTAGGGACTGAAGCGATGGACGGCGACGGCATGCTGAGAGAACGAATGCGAGGCGACTGGAATCGGCGAGCTCAAGAGGACGCATATTACTATGTTGCCTTTGGCCGAAAGAATCAGCCCCGGGACGAATTCCTCTCAGGTGGACGAGATCTCGCCAGTGAAATCATGCTGGAATTTCCAAAGCTCCCTAAGCCAGCGTCGACTCTGCGCGTGCTTGAAATTGGATGTGGTCCTGGCCGGCTCATGCGTCAACTGGCTCCCGAAATCGGAGAGATTCATGGGGTGGATGTCTCAGACGAAATGATTCGTCTCGCCCGCGAGCATCTTGCGGACCTGCCGAACGCTCACGTCCATGTTGGTGACGGCACCAGTTTGAATATGTTCGGAGACAGCCTCTTCGATCTCGTGTACTCGTATTTGGTCTTTCAGCACATTCCCGATAAGAACGTCGTCTTCAACTATCTGCAGGAAACCCATCGAGTTCTAATGCCGGACGGTGTTTTCCGTGGCCAGTTTAAGGGCTGGGCCCACGGTGGTGTGACGGACACTTGGAATGGCATTGTAGTCACGTCGGAAGAGCTGCGGGAATTCTGCCGTGCTGAACGGTTCCAACTGCTGGCGTTGGAGGGCATCGATACATATTATTTGTGCACCACCTGGCGCAAAATAGAACCAGGAATTGACGGCCACCAGTCGGCTCGGGAACCCATCGCGATTCGCGGTGTTACAACTTCCAACGGAGCCGATCCCATCGTTCCAGTCGATGGTCCGGACTCGTGGTTCTCGATTTGGATCGATAATCTTCCCCTTGCATATGGCCTCGAACACCTTTCGGTCAGGGCGGGATACGCCTTAGGAGAGTGTTATTACCTCGGCCCACTCGAGTATGGCACCTTGCGACAGGTGAATGTTCTTCTGCCGCCGGGAATGCCGCTCGGACCTGCAGAGTTCCAATTGTTTGTAGATGGAACCCCAGCTGGCGGTTCCGTGACAATTAGTGTGGTTCCCGGAGAGCCTTTGAAGGCAAAGGTACGAACGATCACAGATGCCATAGATCTAGCCGCCGGCTCACGCATTAATACGAGGAGCGTCAAGGCTCTCGTGGATCACGTCACGGATCCTAATCGGATCTCCATACGCGTGTCGGGCGAACGCATTCCTCGATTTGATCTCGTATGCATTGACCCCCGTCATCGCTCTTATGACATAAGCTTCTCTTTACCGGACTCGATACGGCCAGGTTCACATCGAGTCGAAGTTGGATGCGGTCCAGACATGTTGGGCCCCTTCGACATCGAAGTGGAGCGATGACCTGAGTTTCAGTTAAGTTGGGCGGAGCCAAGCAGTCGAGGTACGGATACTGGACTAGTGGATGGTTCGCGTTTTGCGGTTCATGTAATCCATCAGCAGATATTGGCCCAAGTTATACGGCGTGGTGAAATAAGCCTTGCCGCGGCACAATTCAGTCACTTTTTGAACGAAGTTCACCAGACCGAAATCGCTCGCCAGCATGAAGGTGTTGATCAGGATGCCCTGCTTCTTGCAGCGGCTCACTTCCTCTAGCGTGCGGCTGATCACCAGCGGGTCCAGGCCGAAGGCGTTGCGGTACATCTTGCCGTCTTCGAGCGTCAGCGCCGACGGCTTGCCATCGGTGATCATGATGATCTGCTTCATGTCCTTCTTTTCCTGGTTTAGCAAGCGCTGCGCCAGGATCAGGCCGTCGCGCGTGTTGGTGTAGAAGGGACCCACCTGCACGCGCGCCAGATCGGACAGCCGCAGCTCTTCGGCCGAATCGTGGAAGAGTACGCAGCGCAGGCTGTCGCCGGGATATTGCGTGCGGATCAGGTGCGCCAGCGCGAGCGCGACTTTTTTAGCGGGCGTGAAACGGTCCTCGCCGTAGAGAATCATGCTGTGGCTGCAATCCAGCATGAGCACGGTCGCACACGAGCTTTGATACTCGGCTTGGTGCACGTGCAGATCGGAATACTCCAGTTGAATGGGAACTTTTAAACCCTCGCGCTGGATGGCTGAAAACAGGGTTTGGCTGATATCCAGGTTGAGGGTGTCGCCGAACTCGTAAGGCTTAGCCGCCCCGCTGGTTTCGACGCCAGTCGCGAGATCGCGCGTATCGTGGGCGCCGAAGCTCGATTTTCCGAGCGAACCCAGCAGGTCTTTAAGCGTCTTGAATCCAAGAAAGTCAATGGATTTGTCGGTGATCTGGACATCGATCTTGCGATCTGCGTTGCCAACGCCGGCTTGGCCGGACTCGGTGGTCTGCTGCTGATCGGTGTTGATGTAGCCGTCATCCACCAGCTTCTGGACCAGCCGGTTCATCAACTCGTCCATTTGCTCCGGCGTCATGTTTTCGAGCGCTTGCTGGATGCGCTGGGCCTTTTCGGGATCGAACGTTTCGCCCTGCTCGAGCGCTCGCTGAATCGCGTTCTTCAAGTCTTCGAGCGAATGCTGGGTCCACTCGCTAAAGGACATGTATTGCGATTGGAAACCGCTTTGGAGAAAGAAATCGGAAAGGGCCTGGAGCAAGTCTTCGGCGCTAAGGCCGAGGTCGTCGCCGGTGAAACGTGAATAGCTAATCCATTTCATATTGCTTAGAACCGCAGCCGCTAGTTGAACTGCCTCCGCGGAGGCCGGCGAGGTTCGCCCCCTTCGGGAGCTTCGCGTTTCCGCTCTGCCGCCATAAATCCGACCTCTTCATTGCGGCTGATACGGCGATGCGCGTAGAGGCCTTCCAAAATAAACTCCGCAGCCGAGGCGCGCACCGCGTCCGGTTCGTGAGCGCCTAAGCCGAGCGCGCCGGTCTTCTCCATGAGCCCTTGGATATTGCCGAGCTGCTTCACCATGGTGGCGGAATCGACCGTGTCGTCCAGCCGGAGCGAGCCGCCGAGTTCGAACCATTGCACGATCTGGGACACGTTGACCCCTTCAAAGCAACCCGCATAGACTTTGCCGACAGCCGACCGTATCAGCTCGCGGGCCACGTTATCTCCGCCCTTCAGCTCGCCTTCGTACTCCAACTCCAGCTTACCCGTAATCGAGGGCAGCGCGGCGTAAATATCCAGCACGCGGGGCACGGCCAGGGTTTCCGAGGCCTTGAGCGCACGGCGCTCGGCGTTAGAAATCACATTTTCGAGTGCCGAAATGGGCAGACGTTGAGAAACGCCGGAGCGCTTGTCTACCCGCTTGTCTTCACGCGCCAGGAAGGCCAGTTGCTCCACGATCTCCCGGACATAGTTTGGAACCTCCAGTTGAATCGGCGAAGGACGCTCAGCCCAGGACTCCTGCTTGGTAATGGAGAGCCCTTGCTCGACCGTCAAAGGATAGTGGGTTCGAATTTCGCTGCCGATCCGATCCTTCAGCGGCGTAATAATCTTGCCGCGCGCGGTGTAGTCCTCGGGATTCGCGGTGAACACCAGCATGATGTCCAGGGGGAGCCGCACGGGATAACCCTTAATCTGCACGTCGCCTTCCTGCATGATGTTGAACAGGCCGACTTGGATCTTGCCGGCCAAGTCAGGAAGCTCGTTGATGGCAAAGATGCCACGATTGGCTCGCGGCAGCAGACCGTAATGCACGGTCAACTCGTGCGACAGGTCGCGCCCGCTTCGCGCCGCCTTGATGGGGTCGATGTCGCCTATCATGTCGGCAATCGTTACGTCGGGGGTAGCCAGCTTTTCGACATATCGTTCGTCGCGGTCCAGCCAGGCGACCGGAGCGCTGTCGCCTTGTTCTTCGATCAAGTCGCGGCAGCGCCGGCAAATGGGATGGTAAGGATTATCGCGAATTTCGCAGCCCGCCATATAAGGCAGCTGTTGGTCGAGCAGCGCTGTAAGCATCCGAATGATGCGTGTCTTGGCCTGGCCCCGCAAGCCGAGCAGAATGAAGTTGTGCCGGGAAAGAACAGCGTTGACGATTTGGGGCACTACCGTATCGTCATAGCCCACTACTCCGGGGAACAAATCTTCGCCCTTTTGTAACTTGCAGATGAGGTTTTGCCGCAACTCGTCTTTCACGCTGCGCGCGCCGATCCGTTGTTCTGAAAAGCTGCTGGTTTTAAGACTGCCGAGAGTAGAAGGTAGATCAGGCATAAAAATAATATCTATCGCGATTCTAACAGCAAACGGCGCAGAGCATTTCTGGTATGCTCTAGACGCGCGGGCTGGTACGGCCACTACCCAATCGAATAGACGCGGCCGGACTGGTACTGGTGCGCTTTTATTGGGGAGCTGGATGACCACTGAATTGCCCGAAATGGATTTTCAGCGGTTTTGGCGCAGGCTGCAGCAACTGGGCTTGAACGCCTATGAAGCGCGTTCCTATCTGGTCTTGATCGGCCATCCACGTTTTAAAGCACTCGAACTCGCCGCCCGCGCACATGTCCCTCGGCAAAAGATCTATGAAGTACTGGACAGTCTGGTAGAAAAGGGGTTCGCACAGGTTGTGCAGGAGAAGACCAAACTCTTTTCCGCGGTGGAACCCAGCCTGGCCGTTCCCGGCTATCTGGCGCGCCGCGCCCAGACCGTCGAACGCGAACTGACGGAACAGAGCCGCATGGCGGATGGTTTGGTAATCGACTTGACCGCGGCTTATTTTGAAGGTCAAGGCGAGCGGGGCACGCTCGACTATCTGCGCATCGTCAGCGATCCCGAACAGATGGCCATGCAATACCGGCGCATGCTCTCCGAAGTGAGGAACGAATACGTAGAGTTTTCTCGTCCCCCTTACGCCGTGGATCCGCTGGATGAGCAACTGGTAAAGAAGGCTCGGGTGCGGGGCGTGGCTTGCCGTTTGCTTATCGAATCGGGAACGCTCGATCACGTGCACCGCCAGCGTCTGGAAGAGTACGCCGCAGCGGGCGTCGAGGTAGGCCAGGCAGATTCGTTGCCCATGAAACTGGCGGTATTCGACGGCAGCCGGGGCTTACTGGCGCTGCTCGATCCAGTAATCACCAGGCCTACCTGGACGGCCGTGGTGTTCGAACACGGCGGTATGGGTGAAGCGATGAAGGGGCTGTTCGACAGCTATTGGCGGAGTCGAGTGGATGCGGGTGCCAAGCATTTCGCCTCATCGCCGGCGGCGGCCAAATCCTAGTGAAAACACAGACGAGAATGTCCGCGCCACATCAGGCCGGAGCGACGGGTTCGCGCCGGCAACGGATCTCGCGCACCGCATAAATCCGCCGGCCCTGACTCTCAAAATAGGTACGCATCAGCACTTCACCGATCAGCCCCGTGCTAAACATCATCAGACCGCCCAGCAGCAAGAGACCGCCGGCGATCATCAGCGGACCATGGTCGGTCATCATTCCATGGCCCCACAATTTATGAACCGCCAAAGAGCCCAGAATTAGAAATCCTGAACCAAAGGAGAGCAACCCCAGGCGCCCGAAAAAGTGCATCGGCCGAGTGAAATACTTCAGCAGGAATTTAATCGTCAAGATGTCGAACATGACATTAAATGTCCGGCCCAAGCCGTAGTGCGAACCGCCGGCCGCGCGGGGCGTGTTGCGGATAGGGACTTCGGCAATGCGTGCTCCATAGAAGCTTGCGAGCGCCGGAATGAAGCGGTGCAACTCGCCGTAGAGGTTGATTTCCTTCAACACCTCGGCGCGATAGGCTTTGAAAGTCGTCCCAAAATCCCGAAGCTGGATGCCGGACGCTTTCGCCATGAGCCAGTTCGCGATGCGTGAAGGCAGCTTCCGGGTCAAAGCGCTATCCACACGATCTTTCCGCCAGCCACTGGCGATGTCGTACCCTTCCTCTATTTTCGCGAGCAGCGCCGGAATATCTTCCGGGGCGTGTTGCAAATCGCCGTCGAGCGATATGATCACGTTGCCTTGCGCCTCGTCGAAGCCGGCCGACAAAGCCGCGGTCTGGCCAAAATTGCGGCGCAGCCGGATCACTTTCAGCCGCGAGTCGGTTTCGACCAGATTGGCCAGAAGATCAAAGCTTCGGTCGGTGGACGCGTCGTCCACCGCGATAATCTCATAGGGCTTCTGGACCTTCTCCAAAACTACGGTCAGGCGGTCGTATAGGGGCAGTATCGACGGCTCTTCGTTGTGAATGGGAATCACGACGGATAGCATGCTGGTAATTCTCTAGTCTATCCCATGCGATCGCGGAACGCTATTAAACAATCTTTCGGGTTCGACAAACCGCTGCGCGACTCTCGGAACGTGTGCGTGAAGCCTTTCCGCGAACTCGACTCGATCTAAGGGGGCTAGTGAACCTTTAAGCTATCGTCCGGCGCCGCTTCCAGACACAGAGTCCGAGAGCTCCCAAGCCGAAGAAGAGACCAGCAGTGGCTGGTTCGGGAACCTCGCTATCGGACGTGAATATCGCGGTGTAACCTTTGTGATCTTTTAAGAAATCGTCAGAGAGATACTTTGTCGCGTCAAAAGGCCCACCCGTGCCTTCTGGCAAGCAGGTGAACTCTTTGCATATGTCGCTCACCTTCCCGTCAAATCCGAGTGGGTCCGAAATGAAACCCAGGACGGGCTCCTTGTTATCCTTGTCGTCCTTCTTGTTATCTTGGCTTTTAGGAGCAACCCCGAATGCATCGCTGATCTTCCCGTTTGGGTCCAGAAGAAAGGTGGGAGAGTCAGCCATGTCACCATTCGCAAGCCCTTCAACATCAATGAAGAAAAGTTGTCCGGGATCTGATTTCTCTTGTGATTCCGTCGCCGAAACCCTATAAACTGGAGCGCCCGCCGCGTTGAAGACGGTCAAACAATCCGAAGAACCGCAAGGTAGTGGTGGTGTTATGCCATCGGCTCTTGCAGGAACGCTCCATAACAGCAAACCGCCGATCACGACCAGAAAACCGTTAGCTATCGTACCCCGTTCCATGTACCGTACCTCCTAGTACATCTGATGCCTGCCGAAACGATAACACGCGATTTGCTCGTTAATCAACGGTTTTCACAATAGCGGGTACTAGCAGTACTTGAGGAAATCCAGGGCAACGGGAGCGTGGAACCGAGTGAGGTGAGCTTCTGCCGCAAGAAAAAAGCCGCCCGGACTATCCCGGACGGCCTTTCTTCCCTCTGGTTGGGCGTCTACTAATCCCCGAACGATCCGACGGCTTCGGCTTTCTCTTCGGGTTTTGGTTTGGCCGGTGCGATGGGCGCCAGTTGCACCAATTCCGCATTCGGCTGCTCTTTTAGTACGTGTTGGCGATACAGCTTGGCCATACGTTCATCTTCTTGCTGTTTCAGTTTCTCGTCGCGAGCGCGCTTCTTTTCTTCGCGCGCGGTCTTGGCGATTCCCAGCTCGTCGAGATCGGTTTGCTTGGCGTGATGAACGTCGTCTTCGCGCAGGACCAGCGAGTGGGCAGTAACGTTCAGCGACACCTGCTTACCGCCCGCGAAGATCTCATGCCGCCCATGCTC
>Ga0207066_1119_pt1 | contig 20260 bp, 16 predicted proteins | sample Alteio_BWMinCont_24_FD_153490 | JGI IMG/M metagenome (GOLD analysis project Ga0207066, IMG submission 153490) | Enriched cells from forest soil in Barre Woods Harvard Forest LTER site, Petersham, Massachusetts, United States -... | ecosystem: Environmental > Terrestrial > Soil > Temperate forest >...
TCGTATATTAAATTCAATAATTTCTTCTTTCAGAAGATGGGAAAGGGGCGAATTTGTTGGTTGTATAATCGTTTCCATTGTTAATTTCCATCATTTATTAATGTATCACTTCATGGTCTTTATTTAATGTAACGTATTATGAAAATTTGTATAGCATTAAAAAAAGGACGGTTATTTCCCGTCCCTTTAATTTTTTAAAATTTTTAATTTTAGTCTATATCAACACCAAATTTATTTTTTAGATTTGTGTGTTGTATATTAAGTGTATCAAGAGACGCCACTGTTACATTTAAATTTTTTGTAAGTTCATTGATTTCGGTGTCTTTCTCTATAAGTTGTTTTTCTATTTCGGTGATTCTGTTTTGAGCTATATTGATTTCTTGAATTTTTAAGTTAAGTTCTTTTATTTTATTTTCTTCATCTTCTTTAAGATTTTTTTCCTGAAGTTCTTTAAGCTCTTTAAGAGTAATAGTGAGCTTGTTTTTTTCGTCGGTTAATTTAGAGATTTCTTTTTTTAGATCTGCTATTAATAAGTCTTTGTTTCTGTGATTTTCATTACTGTTTTGTTTTGTTGTTTCATAATCTTTAGTGAGAGTAAGAATCTTTTGATTAAGTTCAGCAGTGTCATTTGTGTATTTATTACAAAGATCTTGTTTTTCTTTCTCGAGAGTTTCATTTTTTGAAAAGAAATTTATTTCTTGAGTTTTGATCGCAGGATTGAGACCGAAAAAAATACGAGCGGTGTCCCAAATATTAAAACCATTTTTAACGTTTTCAACCATTTTTTGTATAAAATGTGAGGTTAATGGATTAAAAGATTTGTTAGTTCCAAAAAGAGCTTTTGGTTTATAACTATCTTTAATTTTTTCACTGTTAAGATACCAACTTAATCCTGTTGCAGTTACAATGCCGGTCGAGATAAAAACTATTTTGTTTTGTGTAAGTTTTTGACCAGCAAAAACAACTCCTCTGCCGATCGGCGATAAAAGCACTAAACCCTTATTTCCTACATATTTCAAAGCATTAAGAGCAATTTGTGGTTTTGTAAGCGGGACAGTTGTTTCTGCCATTTGCATGTGAGTTGTAATAAGACTAGAAAGTACAAGATAGATACAATATTTTTTCATTGAAAATTCCTTCATTAACTACGGTTAAACTTATGAGACCGTTGTTAAGCATGACAAAAACTAGATAAAAGCTCAAGCATTTTCTATTTCAAGCCATAGAAAGATATTTATAATGCCAGGCAGCATTTTTAGGTTCATTAGGAGCAATAAAAACAGGTGTTGCATTTTCAATATGCATATGAGGATGCAATTTTAAAATAGTTTCTATCATTTCAAAAACAATGCCATGGGCAACGATAAGCACCGGACCTGGCAATTGCAAAGCTTTTTGTAATCCATGAGTAATGCGCTCTTTAAAACTATTATAGTCTTCAGCATTGGGTATGCTGACCAAACCATTGAGCCATCCATCGAGCTTTGGTAGGAGCCACCATTTTTCGGGCTTACCTTCAAAATCACCTGCTGATCGTTCTGCAAATTCATTCATAATAATAATTGGTTTGTGGAGTTTTTCTGCAATAATTTCTGCAGTTTTGTGCGCGCGATGTAATGGGCTTGTCACAATTGTTTGAATGTCGGTATTTTCTAAGATGTGCGCAGCAGCACGTGCTTGTGTAATTCCCATTTTGTTAAGCGGCGTATCAGTTTTTCCGCCAATTAATTTTTTTATATTATAATCGGTTTGGCCGTGACGAATAAAATAAAAGGGAATTTTTGGGATAGATAGAGTGGTAGAATCGTCAGTAAGTGCAATGTATGCATAATACCATATTCCTGCAGCGCTGATACAGCAGAGCAAAAAAAGAGATACTTTTTTAACCAACCTATTTTTAAGCAACCTGGTAAACCTTCCATGTATCATTATCATGTTTTGGCGCTTCAAAAAAGAGTGGAAATGCATTGATTGCTGTTTTTGTGTAGTGGGTATGTGTCTCTTTTGAAAGGGCTGGACCGGTGTCGCCATGAGAAATAATTAAAATTGGCCCGGGAAAACGCATAAGAATATCTTGAATGCAACCAATAATTCGATCATGAAATTCCTGAGATTTTTCAGCGCCAGGAATAATAAGTTTATCAACTTTCCATTCTTGAACCCATTCTCCAAATGGTTTTCCATTCATAATTCCCTTTGATCGACCGCGTAAATTGTCAAAAGTAACAAGAGGCACCCCTAATTTTCTTGCGATAATTTCTCCGGTGACGCGTGCACGTTCAAGTTTACTGGTAATGACACAGGTAATTCCTTTATTTTTTAAGGCACGTGCAATTTTTTTTGCTTGTTTAACGCCGGTGCTATTAAGGGAAGTATCAAGGTTCCCTTGCGCTACGCGATCATGATTTTGTTGTGTTTCTGCATGACGCATGAAATAAAAATTACGTTGTGGAAATTCAGCATATAGAGCTTGAGCAAACAAGATTAAAAATAATTGAGAAAGAACTTTTTTCATGATACCCCATTTTTAAGAAACAATATTGCTTGTATCTGCTAAAAAGAGTAAATTTTTATGAAAAGTTTTGTCAAGAATTTGAAAAAGAGCTTTAGAAAACCCTGCTTTTACAGATTAAATTAATTAATCATGAATTCAGCAGGGTTATGTTGTAAGGCTGATTTTCTTGTATTACAAGTTTTTATCAAATTCGAATATAAGATCGCTCTGATATCCGGAATTTTGATACTCTGATGATAATCTCAATAATGCATACTCTTCAAATGTTATTTTAAAACCTTTTTTGCGAAGCATGGTTCTTGTGTTATTTGTATAATTAAGAAAATTACATTCGCTCAAAAGTTTTTTAAGTTCTTTATTATTCAGTTTTGATACTGTTTTTTCTAAATTATCGGGAGAGGCTTTGTCATGGTACATCATTTTTAAGTATGCCCATTTAGGTGCTACTTTGAATGTTTCTTGGTTTGCTAAGGGGTCAGTTTTGAACTTATTAAGCTCTTTTTGTACCATTAAAAGATATCTTGAAATATATGAAGGGCATGACTGTGAGTATTCATAGGGCGTATTGTTATTTTTATCGGTTTTTTCAGGACTCGTGCCATGTTCAATAAGAAATCGTATGATGTCACTATTTCCCCCACTAAACAAACTCGCAATTAAAGGCGTTATACCATTATCATTTTCAGTTTCTAAGTAAGCACCTTGTCCATAAAGAAATTCCACCGTGTCAATATGGTTGCCATATTTGCATGCTAAAATTAAAGCAGTATTGCCCATTGAATCTTTTGCTTCGATGTGCGCACCCTTGCTAAGATATAGTTTTGCATTTTCAAGGTCGCCTCTTTCTGCAGCAATCAATAATGAGTCATTATATCTTACCTGCATATGTTCGCTGAGAGTTTTATTCATAGCGATCATTGGTGCCATTATGCCTAATGCGATAAGTAATGCTAATTTTATTATTTGTTTTTTCATGATTATTGTCTCTCCGAACCCAGTTTATCTTGATAAGGGCCTGTTTTATTGGTTTTTAACTATTCTTACTACTTAATTACATAATTCAGTTTATAGCAATTTCAACTAATGTCAAGTAGAATATTAATAAGTTTCAATAAAATAGGTTTTTTAGGAGAAATTCGTTCAAAACACCCTGTTAAAGCATAACGACTTGTTCTAGCTTTACTTTTTCTACATAGTCTAATACTTTATTGAATTCTTTCCATGGAATATCTGAAAGTGTAGCAATTTTTAATGTTGTGCAAATTTTTTTGGTAAGATAATCGTCGCCATTAATTTTTGCCAACAATAAACCAAGTTGTTTTTGAGTAATGCGAGATGATTTTTTTTCTTGCGATGCAGCCGAACCGTTGCCGTCATGATCGGTTGGATCATCTTCTGAGAATATTCCCAAAAGCATCATGGCGTCATACCGTCGGTGATAGGTGCTCGAACCGCCCCAAGCTTGGTCATAACTTTGAGCTTCGGGGTTGGGTGTTAATAATGATTGGCATAAAATCCACTGACCGCTTGCCGGGTGCCGCAAAATAGATTCAAGCGCAGGGGCCCCGTCAATAATGCGGGATGCCTGCGTTAAAATGAGTCCGTGTTGTGAGCACATGGTGTGGATTGAATCAAGAATGCGGGGAAGTGAAGCATAGGTGCCCTTGTGGCCCTTGCGATCTTTACCAATAACAACGCCGTGTTCTTTATGGAGTTCCATAAGAGCGAGCATTAATTGGTCGATAGATGCTGATTGAAAAGGAGGGTGTTGAGTTTCGTTCATATGTTTCACTTTATTGGATTTATATAATTTTAGGCAGCTATAAACTGCGAGATAGTTCTTATAATTATAGCGCGGTTACAGATAATTACCAGTCTTCGCCTTTGGCTTCGTCTGGCTTTTGCAGAAATCGTTTTTTGGTAAACGCGCGGCCAGATTGTGACTTTAGGTAACGCTCAAACTCTTTAGCAGTTCTTTGCTCTACAAAACCTAAATACATGACAAGTTCCCAAGGTCTATATTTTTCTGTATGAATAGAGCCGCCTGAATTGTGGGTTTCTAAGCGTTGTTTAAGATTGGTTGTATAGCCAACATATGTTACTTCAGGGGAATTTATTGATTTAATGAGATACACGTAATACATAAGAGGAAGGGGATAAAGGGTAAAGAATTAGTTTTATTAGGGCCGTGCCAGTCGGTCTTCCGTCTACGATTTCAGCTTCGTCGGATTACAACGCCTGATAAAAATGGCGAAGCCCGAAGAAGTGCGACATAGATTTAGCGACGACGCAAGCTACGAAGTAGCGAAGCTATAGGATTATTCAAATATAACATGTGTCAGTCCGTCTTCGCCTACGGCTTCGTCGGACAGTCTTCGCATTTTTTTACAAAATCTCTTTTTTTTAACATTATTGCCTTTTGGGCGCAAGCCAGAAGAAGCTACGAAGTAGCGAAGCTATAGGATTATTCAAATATAACATGTGTCAGTCCGTCTTCGCCTACGGCTTCGTCGGACAGTCTTCGCATTTTTTTACAAAATCTCTTTTTTTTAACATTATTGCCTTTTGGGCGCAAGCCAGAAGAAGCTACGAAGTAGCGAAGCTATAGGATTATTCAAATATAACATGTGTCAGTCCGTCTTCGCCTACGGCTTCGTCGGACAGTCTTCGCATTTTTTTACAAAATCTCTTTTTTTTAACATTATTGCCTTTTGGGCGCAAGCCAGAAGAAGCTACGAAGTAGCGAAGACTGGCGTCCCCAAGGGGATTTGAACCCCTGTTTTTGCCGTGAAAGGGCAACGTCCTGGACCGAGCTAGACGATGGGGACATAAAATTTCAATTGATAGGCTTAATTCAGACTGCGCTTTCGTAATTCTAAGAACTGGCGAAGCCAGAAGAAGTTACGGAGTAACGAAGACTGGTGAGCCGTGTTGGAATCGAACCAACGACCCGCAGCTTAAAAGGCTGATGCTCTACCGACTGAGCTAACGGCTCCTACCATGAATTAAATAATAAAAAGAATACGTTTGTTTGTCAAGGAAATGCTGTGTTTTGTTCACTTTTTTCTGTATATTCAACAAATATTAAAGGGTCGTTCTGTTTTTTATGCACTATATTTAAGAATGGTATCGCCTACAAGTCCACTTATTTTGTAATTTCCCTTTTTTGCTTTCATGAATGCGGCGACTGCATGGGTATAGCTTTTTACCGCTGAACAGAATCGATAGTGTCCTTTTTTCTCTGCTTTTTTAAACAGAGTATACAGCTTTTTATCATAACCAGATGATATGTAAGGAAGTGACCATTTAGAGAGTATTTTTGCTGAAAGATTCGTAAGGGTTCTTTTCTTAAAACTGCGTAAAATAAAAGGAACGGTGACATGATTATTAGTATTGAGTGCATATTCAAAGGCTTTTAGGGGAGAAAAAAGTGTAGGGCAGATGTTGCCCAATCGTTTGAGAGCGCTTTTGTTGTTTTGGGCAATTGACCGAAGAAAGATGTCAAAACAAAAAGCGCGGTCTTTATGGTTATTGCTCTCGTGTAAATAATGTAAAATTTCATCGTTTTTTATAGTTTTATAATCATAATTCTGTATACAGAGCACAAGCGTTTTGTCGGTACAAAAATCAAGATTATCAATAGGAATTCCCATGCATAATAATTTTTTAACAACGGTCGTGAGATCGTATGAAAAATATTGACCTAATAATTGAAAGGTTGTTTGTTTGTTACAGGTAAAATCATATCCTGAAAACTGCGCTGCTTGTATTAGTTGAACAAGAAGACTCTGGGCCATGAAAATTTTATTTCCTATGGTGGTATACGCTTGATTAAAAGCGTAATAGTCTCCAAACAATTTTGTGGCATGAAACACGCCGTCCTTTATTTTTGTTAATAATATATCGAGTGCGGTTTTGCCGTCATTATTTTTTATCGAAAGATCACTTTTTTTAATGATCTTGAGCAGCAGATGAGGAGAATATGAATATATTCGTATAATAAAATAAGGTTCATAAAAATGGGGGGTATCGATGTAGGTAAGAGTAGTGAGAAGATAGATTATTGGAGTGTTACCATGCATTGTATCTTGAATTGAAAGCTTGTGAGGGTTATTGGCTATATTTTTAATTTCTTTTTCGTTCCACTCCCATTCTGTAATAGTTTCTGTAACATCAGTTTTGAGAAGAGGTTCTTTAAGTTCTGTCTTCATAGAACAAAGCGGTAGAGAGAAAAAAAGAAGAATACGAACAGAGTTAAAGTAATTCATAATTATTCCCGATATTAGTATTTTAAACACAATCGTTAGACCTACATACTTTAGACCAGTAATTTCTTTTAACTGTAACGAGAGTATTAAAATATTTCTATAAAAATCTATACTTTATAAAACAATTTTTGTTTTGCTCTATATAATATGTAACATATTCATTAACTGAGCTCCAAACGGGAATTTCGATTTTTGGTGTAATTTGAACGGGAAATTTGTCATCATAATTTTTAGCGGCAGCGCATTCAATGTAATACATCAAAAGCATTTGGTCATACTTTTTATCAACCAAATCAAAAAGGACACAATCAATCAATGCGTAGACAGGTTGTGTTTTTCATGCTTTTACTCCTTCGATATGATCATTAATTCAAGTGAATCATGCAAAAGTCTAGTAGAAAGCGCGTAAAATATCAACTTTGGCAAAAACAATTGACACTGAACGCTCAATTTTATTAAGGTACATCTATCGTAGGGTTTTAAATTATCAAAAAAAAGGGGTTTGTTATGATACCAGAAACTATGATACCAGAAACGGTAACGCCACAAAGAACTGACTCGCATACCGTTAATCCGTGGTTTCAAGTTGTATTGATGCTTATAACATCATTAGCCGTGGCGATTATTATTTATTTTACCTTGCAAAGATTTCAATCTTTTGAAACACATAAAAGCACCACGTCGTTATCTGAAAAAGCCGTTTTATTCGTATCGCAAAAAGCTGAAGTGCCCGTTATCGAATCGGGCGTTTTCGTTCGTGATATCTCAAATTTTGATAGCGTACATGGAAAATTTTCTGCCGATCTCTTGGTCTGGTTTCATTTTAATCCTTCACTCATTTCACCTGAGCTTGTGGGCAAATTTGTCCTTGAGCGAGCAGAAGAAAAAAATCGTTCCGATGCAATTGTTCAAGTTTCTACCAAAGATGATTATGTCGTTAAATATTATGTTCGTTTGAATTACGCACTCCCTTTTAATTATGTTGAATTCCCAGTTGATGATCATCGCATTAATTTTGTGTTAACTAATTATTTTTTAGATTCATCAAAAGCTCGTTTTGAAACGAGTGAAAAATTTATTATTCTTAATCCTGACATTCAAATAGAAGGGTGGAAAATTCTTCAAAAAAGTGCCCAAGTAGGGTATTTAGAAAGTCCGGTGAGCATCGATAGTCCAGAAAAAACAATCTATTATCCACGCATGGTTTTTGGTTTTGATCTAGAACGAGATGGTATTCGTCAGGTTCTTTCGACCGTATTGCCGTTATTGGTTATCTTTTTTACCGCATTATTTACGTTTGCAATTAACCCTGTTGATACTGATTATTACAATGTGATTGCTCTCTCGGTGGCATCGGTTATGGCGCTTATTGCATACCGTTTTGTTATTGAAACCGTTTCTCCAGCAACAGGTTATTTCACCATATCAGATTATATTTTCTTATTCTTTTTGATTTTGACATTAATAATTTTATTTATTAATACTTTAGGTACTAAGATATCTTCTTACCAAAAAAGTGTTATGACGGTGCTTTTACATGTTGCAACAATTGTTGTTTTTGCGCTGCTATTTAGACCCTGGCTGTAACTCTGTTTTAAGCGTGGCGGGCATGCCCGGCGTAGCTAATTGCGTAGCAATGCGAAGCCGGGTTTTTGTATCATATTCAATCCATTCACCTTCTTCGGTTTCTATCCAGACAGGTAAATCAAAACTGCGTGTTTGCGGATTAAACGTTAGATTGAGTCCTTTAAAATTATAATTTTTTAGACTTTCTAAGTACTTCATAATCGCCCCTTTTGCTTGAGGAGCAACTTTACAGGTAATTCCCTCACATAAGATAGGGGGCTTTACATGAATAAGTGCATCTAAAAATAATTCTGTAGCAATATAGGCTTCAAGTGAATCTGAACTATATTGTATATTAAGACGATCCATAGCATCATGATATTCTTTGAATATGGGTAAATTATTTGTTGTTGGGTTTGGCATAACACTCGAAAAGGTGAAAGGAATTCCTTGTTGGTTAAGAAAAAAACGCAAGCTGGCGCTTTCTACAAAACTGATGCAAAAAAGATTAAGTCCAACAAAAAAATCGGTTCCCACTTGATCAATAAATTGTTGACTCGGAGCGCTATTTGAGAAAAAACCAATCGCATCGGGATTAGCATCTTTAAGTTTTTGCACCTGCGCTTTAAAATCAGTTTCCTCTAACGTGTAAGAAATATCTGTCCAGTTTGTAATGCCTCTTTTTGTTAATTCGTTATGGGCCGCTTCAAGGGCATCTTTACCATATACATCATCTTGATAAAAAAATGCAAAACGCTTTGATCGATATTCCGTTATTATGTAATCAATCAGTGCGTGGACCTCATCGGAATAAGCGGCACGCAAATTTATAATGTTTTTTAGAACTGGATTTCTTGATAAAACAGTTCCAGTAACAGGAAAGAATACAAACATATTTTCTTTTTCTAAGGTGGGAAGATAGGTAGCAAGAGTCGGAGTTCCAACAGGTAACAAGAAATAATCTGTTTTATAATCGTCATGAAGCATTTTTATATTAACACGTGCAAGGCGAGGAATAAGTTGGTCATCAAAAATATTATTACGAATAAAAAAATGTGCATCAGAAGCATGTGTTCTATTAAAATTATACATACTTGCGTTGAGTCCACTAGAAACCGTACGACCAACATTCCCCTCTCCACCCGATAACGGCATAGTTGAACCTACTTCAAAAGGGCGTTGGGCATGAATTTTTTTGATATCATTTTTATCTTTTATGGGGATAGCATAGAGAACATCGAAACTTTTTTTGGAAAAACCATTTTTTGTTCGGGCATCTTGGTCAAACACGGTAATAATACTGTTTAATACTTTCTCACCCATTTCAAAAATGGCAAAACTATCATAGTAAAATTTGTAGAACTCTTGATTGAGCGTGTTGGGGCATGATAAAAGTGACCAAGTGGCAGTTCCATGGTTATAACCAATAAACTCAAGACCGCTTTTTATGTCATTTCCAAAATTTCGTGTACCGAGTAATAATACTTCAAGTTCATTTCTTCGTATTATATCTTCTTCAGGCATGGCATGGGATGCATAAAATGCTTGATCTTTTTCTTCAGGATCTCGATGAACAATAAGCCTGTCAGGTAATGTGGCAAAAAAGGTATTAAGCACTGAACTGAGAGGAATTGCATGGTCTTCTGGTTTCAAAAAATCTGAAGAAAATGTTTTTAATGAAAGACGTACGGTAAAATTCTCCCAGTATCGATTACGTTCTTGTTGTCCTTTGATATAGATTACTTTATCAGGATTTTTTTTCATTAAGGTAAGAATGATGGTAAGCGTTACCAGTGAGTAAGGTGAACGATTAATTACGTCACCCAAAAACGCAAAGTAACACTGTTCTTTAATAATTTCTAAATTATTGTTAATTATTTTTTTATTATAAAGTTCAGTAAGTGTGCGAACTAACGAGTGATATGATCCATAAAGACTCCCCCAAAAAACGATGGTTGCTTGAGGTGGTAGTGCTATGGTTTGCTCATGGAGTTTGGTAAATTTTTTTTGTTCACGAACATGAGTTACCTCTTCAAGAAGTTTTTTAAATCCATAAGGATCAAATATTTCATGAGAGATTCCAAAAAAATAATCTTTAATTCTTTTAAAATAATTTCCCTTTTCTTGTTTATAAGCGCTGGTAAAATCAGGATATTCCGGGTTATTATTGTCGCTTTTAACATCTTCTTTGTATGCCTGGGCATAACTTTGAAGTGCTTCCAATGTTTCAAAATGAGGCAATGTCGGAATAATCACCAAAAAAAAATATAAAAATAATAGGTTATGCGCTCTTTTTTTATACGTCATATTTTATCCATTCATTACGCTCGGTATTAATCCAAACAGGTTGACCAAGGCTTCGTGTTTCTGGGTTAAAGGTAAGGTTAAGCCCTTTAAAATTATAATTTTTTAATCCTTCAAAGTAAGCGATGATGGCTTCTTTTGTAAAGGGAGGCTTGAGATGTCTAAATGCATCAAGGAATAATTCTCCTGCAATAAAACCAATCAATGAATTATCCTCATAGGGCAATCTAAATTTGTCCATTGCTGCATGATATTCCGTTAAGATAGGTAGATCGGTTGCATTAGGATTAGGCGTTAAATAACTAAAGGTTATAGGTATCCCCAATTTTTTTAAAAATATATCTATATCTAAGCTTTCTGCAAATGAAATGCCAAAAAGGTGGCGGCCTGCAAAAAAATTGGCACCTGTTTGATTAATAAATTCTTGGGCGGGAGCGCTAATTGAAAAGAAACCAATCACATCAGGACTTGCTTTTTTAAGTTGGGCAACTTGATTTGAGAAATTAGTTTGATTTTGAGAATAACTAATATCGGTCCATGTTTTTATCCCGCGTTTTTCTAATTCTGTATGAGCAGCTTCAAGAGCATCGTTGCCATATTCATCATTTTGATAAAAAAATGCAAAATTACTTACATTATATTCAGCAATCATATAATCAATTAATGCATGTATTTCTTGAGTATGAGAAGGTATAAAATGAATAATACTTTTTAATGCTGGGTCTCTAAAATTTTTATTGCCTGTATAGGGGAATAAGACAGCAATGCTGTTGTTTTTTACTTTATCAAAGTACGCAGATAATGTTTCAGTGCCAACAGGTGCGAGTATGATATCTCCACCAGTTGCCCCAGGAATTTCGGCATATGTTTTAAACAGGTCAATGTTTTTTTGTGCAAAACGTGGCACAAGTTGATCATCAAGTACGCTGTCACGAACATAGGTATTTGAGTTGCCTCCTTTCAGATTGAAGTTATAAATTGCAGCATCAATGCCTTGCGCTACCGCTTTTCCAAGTGATTCTTCACCGCCCGTGAGTGGTCCTGTTGATCCAATTTCATAGGGCCTTGCTGCATGTATTTTTTTAATTTCAGCAATGTTTTTTATAGGAATTCCATATAAAATATCATACATCATTGAGGTAAATCCATTCTGTTTTTCACTTTGTTGTTCATATGCCATCAGGTAGCTTTGTACAATAAGGTCGCCTATGCTAAGAACAGCAAAAGAGTCATTATAAAATTGGAAAAACTTTTTATAAAGAGGTGTGGGGCATGAAATAATAGACCAGAGTGCGGTTCCAGATGAATATCCTTTAAATTCGAGTCCGTATGAACGCTTTGTTTCGAAAATTTCACTACCAAAAATAAGAGCTTCAGCTTCAAGCCGATTGAGCACTTCGGCACTAATTTTTCGATGGGTGAGATAGATTGCCTGATCTTTTTCAAGTGGATCGCGATGGATAATAAGAATTTTTGGTAATGTTGCAAAAAATGTGGTAAGGGTTGTGCTAAGCGGAATTGCAAAATCCTGTTTAGTTTTCAGATTAGATGCAAACATTTTTAATGCAGAGCGAATGGTAAAGCCTTCCCAGTATCCATTTGTTTCGTGTTCGCCCTGTAAATAGATTACATTAGTGGGATTCTTTACCATGAGGGTAAGAATTGTCGTTAATGTTTCGAGTGAATAGGCCGAATTATTAATGGTATTTCCTAAAAAAATAAAATGAATATTGTTTTTGATGTTTAAATTTGAGTCTATGAAACCTAATTTTTTGCATTCTGCAAGTGTTCGAACAAGAGAATGAAAGGCGCCATAAAGATCTCCCCAAATAACGCATTGGTTCCCCGGTGGTATTTGTATTGTTTGTTCGCTCTCTTTAAACGTTTTAGTGATTTTCTCACGATTTTTAATAACAGTATCTAGAAGTTCTTTAAAAAGATTGGCGTTCCATTCAGGATATGGCGATGTTATTCCGATATAAGAAGGTATTTTTTGAAAAAAATTTTGGTTTTTGTGCTCGTAGAATATATTAAAGTTTGGATGAGTTATATCATTATTACCGCTATCGCTCGCTATGTTTTCTGGATAAGCTGCCGCATACGCCTGTAATAGCCCCAATGTTTCAAATTGATTGGATGTATTAATTGAAAACATGCATGAGAATATGCATAGGGTCAGCACTATTTTCCTATTCATTAGTACTCCCAAGGTGGTAATAAAAATAAAAATAAGAGAATTGTAGCAAGATGCAATGATACGATAAGAATCTTTTTTTTTCGCAAGCTAATCGTAGAAAAAAACATATTTGCTATAAAGACTATTGTTACTGCAATGGTAAAAAATATAAAAACATAATCAGTTATTATAGAATAACCGACACGTGGTGAAAGATTTTCAATAACAAATCTGTAGGCAAGTAACGCCATAATAAGCGAAATTAAAAGTGATGTAACATCATAACGTCTGTCTGATTTCGGGTCGAATGAAAAACTAAAAAGTGTTATAAAAAAAATCATAAGGATGGGAAGTATGATGGAAATAATATAGCGAAAACCAGCACGTTGATAATCGAGGGAAAATATTACATGAGGTTCATATATGGTTGTTTCCGCATCTTCTTTGTTGACAATATCTTTTGAAAAACCGGTAAAAACTTCTTGATCGACATATTTCCATTCATCCGTTTGAACCTCAGCGCTCATTGAAAGATTACTGCGGGATGAGGTAAAGACAGCCTCATGCGCAGATATAAAACGATTCGTTAAATCAAGGCTTATTCTGTGATCATCAAAAGGAAAATCCTGAAAATTAAAAAGAAGTGTAAAATGTACGTGTACATCATAGGACGCAAAAAGCTTATAGTTTTTTAATAAACGAGTATCTGGTTCTGATTTTTTTTTAATATCCGATTTTTCAAAGGTAAATTTTCCGATTCTATCAAGAGAAATAATGCGGGGATCAAAAATAAACCAAACGGTAGCATCAAGAATCAGAGAGCTTTTTGGCATATCGAGTTCTTGTATGTCCCAAATATAAAGACCTACTTCAACATTCGTTTGCGTGAGGCTGAAATCTTTAAGTTGTTGAGCTGTCGGCACGGCAAGGCCTGGCATTGTATCTTTACTTTTAAAATACACGAACGGGGAATAGAATATTAATCCCAAAATACATGTTGTAATACACATGCAGGTAATATTAAACCAGGGGGAAAGAGATTGTACATTGTTATTTGATGAATTTTTAGTTTCATTTTGTATATTCATAAAAACATCCTTTTTGACATTCTGGTTTAAAGATGTTTTTACCATGCCTTTTGAATATTTAAAAAGTCAATCGTTTTTAATTTTTTTCAGTATCACGATAAAAAATATACATACCTAGGGCAAAAAAACCAAATGCAACAAAAAAAGTAACTGATAACGGTTCGTTTAACAAGAATGGGCCGTAGAGATGAACAAAAAGGGGTATCGAAAGACCAGAGAGAGAAATAAGCGTGATATTATGTTTTTTAAGAAGATTACCATAAATAGTATAGCCAATTATTTCACCAAAAATGACTGAGTAGGCAAAGAGGAGTGTTGTATGCGAGGTGATAGGAAGGGCATAAAAATTGTACTCATGTAAAAAATAGGCAGCGATTAATGCATACATGCCACTGGTAATCATAATGAGACTGCTTAATTCTGAAGAACTATACCGTTCACTTTTAAGGACATCACGTGCTAATATCCAGCCATAGCGACTTATGATAAGCGATCCAATAATGGCAAGTTCTGGCCATGAAACAATGCTTATACCGCCAAAAAGAGTTTCAGTTGAGCTGCCAGTTGCCAAAAGAATAAAGATCCCAAAAAAACTCAACATCATGCCGATCATTTTGGTGAGGGTAAGTTTTTCACCCCACAATAAGTACGCATAAACGGCGGTAATAAGTGGATCTAAGCTTCCTAAAAGTGCAGCTTTTGAAGAAACCAAATATTTAAAGCCATATGCTTTTAAGATCGAAGGAACAAACATGGTAAGTACGCTGATACCCAAAATTTTAACGGCATCTTGACGAATATAATTAAAATGCATGCGTGGTGAGGTGAAAACGTGATAGATAAAAAGTATAATTCCCGCCGTCAGCCGCCGCAGAGCGACAAAAAACCAGAGAGAAACAAAGCTTAAAAGCATTTTGTTTACACTCAGGGCGCTGGCAAAAAGGGCGTAATACAGCAATAATTGTGTCATCATAGTAATTTTAGTATACACTTTATTAGGTGTTCTTACAATTGAGGCTTAATGTTCGCGGAAAATTGTGAATTCTGTCTATTTTAATATCTTATGCTTTGCAAATTAATGATCAAATAGAAACCCCTATGCGCGCACTGTCGCATGGGGGTTCATACCTGTTAACCGAAATGATAGAAAATAGATTAACTATTTTTAAACTTTTTAAGCTGCTCTTGCAATTTATCTAAATAGATTATCCCCGTGCATTTTTCTTCATCAACGCATGCGGTAAGAGAACGATAATACTTAAATAAATTTCGATAGAGCTCATCTCTTGTTTGCCTATTTTTAATACTGTATTTTCCTATCATGGGCTGTATATCAAAAACCATCACATTACAGCCACTGCATGATTCTAAAAAATATGGCACCAATTTTGTCCAAACTAGCTTAGAAAGATCTGTTCTTCGGTATTTTTCTGTAATAACAATAGTTTTTAAGACAATATGGGCCGATGTGTTAAATTTATTTGTATTGGCAGAATAGAAAACATATCCAAGACTGCCAAATAGTGTCCTTCTTTTATCGAAAAAAGATAGTATTGGATAACCAAAATCACTATCATCTGGTTCTATCGTCCATTCAGATAAATCTAATCCTGTTTTTTCTTCAATCTTTTTTACATCAAGCGTACTAAAATCAAAAAGTTCTATTTTTTTAACTTTTTTCTCTCTTTTTTTATTCTCATCCATGCCCCAGGCGCATGAGGCCGTTATCAGAAAAGCCAATGCTATTTTTATTGTATGTTTCATTTCAAACCTCACTTTATTGTTATTTATATTTGAAAAACGACTCATTATATATTTCATATTAGACTATTTCAGTGAAAAGTCAAGCAAAACTTGCGCACTCTATTTCACCTGGTATACTTAAAAAAAATAAGAATACTTAAAAATACAACTATTACATACTATTATTAATCAGAAAGCCCCATTCCACCATGCATACAAAAATAAGCTCCGCGACCACAATCGGCGTTAATGCCTACGAAGTTGAAGTAGAAGTTGACCTTTCCTTTGGCATGCTCCAATTTAACATCGTCGGGTTGCCCGATACCGCCATTAAAGAAAGTCGTCAACGCGTGGCCGCTGCCCTAAAAAACTGTGGGATCAAACTTCCTGAACGCAAAATCACCGTTAATCTTGCTCCGGCTGACCTTAAAAAAGAAGGCTCTCTTTTTGATTTACCTATCGCCGTTGGCATCTTGCAAGCGGGCGAATATATTTCCATCGACAAGCAATTTTTACAAGAAACGTTATTTTTAGGTGAATTATCACTTGATGGGACCATAAAAAGTGTAAAAGGCGTTTTACCGATTGCCTATGACGCACTCAAAATGGGCAAAAAACGAATAATTTTGCCTTTGGCAAACGCGCAAGAGGCGGCCTTGATAAAACCACTAGAAATAGTAGGTATTTCAAATTTGACGCAACTTATTTCATTTTTACGCAAAGAACTTACCATTGCACCAACGCCCCATAGTTTACCGGAACAAATTATTGATACAACGCTTGATTTTGCTGATGTAACGGGCCAAAAACAAGCAAAACGTGCATTACAAATTGCTGCTGCCGGTCGCCATAATATTATGTTTGTTGGTACGCCCGGCTCAGGCAAAACCATGCTGGCAAAACGCTTGCCGAGCATTATGCCGCCTCTTTCGTTTGATGAAATACTTGAAACCAGTAAAATTTATTCAGTAACGGGAAAACTTAACAATCAATCACTTATTACCCAGCGTCCTTTGCGAACACCCCATCATACCATATCACAAGCGGGGCTCGTCGGCGGCGGTTCATTCCCTCAGCCGGGAGAAATTAGTTTAGCTCATAATGGTATTTTATTTTTAGATGAATTAGTCGAGTTTCGACGCACAACACTTGAAGTTTTGCGACAACCGATCGAGAATAAAGAAGTGTGTATTTCACGCGCGCAGCATTCAGTAACCTTTCCCGCATCGTTTTTATTAATTGCCGCACTTAACCCGTGCCCTTGTGGTTATTTTGGTGATAAAAAGAAAACGTGCCATTGTTCACCAATGCATATAAAAAATTATCTTGATAAGCTTTCTGGACCATTATTGGACCGTATTGACCTACAAATTTCGGTTAATCCTGTTGATTACAACACCATAACAAACACCCAACAACAGAATGTATCATCAGAACAGTTGTATGAAAAAGTGCATAAAGCAGTTCTTCGTCAGCGCGCACGCTTTACTCAACCAACCATGTGGAATGCATCTATGACACCCCACGATATTAAGGCGTATTGTGCGGTAAGCGAAGAGGGTGAAGTTCTTGTAAAAGCCGTTTTTGAAAAATTGAACTTAAGCATGCGCGGGTATCATAAGTTACTCAAGGTTGCTCGCACTATTGCCGATCTTGAAGACTCTGATATGATTGAAAAAGTACATATTCAAGAAGCCATTATGTATCGATCAATTGATTATTTACTTGAAAGAAAATAGCGCGTGAATTATGATTTATTCTCATAAAAATTATTCGTACAACCCGTGCAATTCCCTCCTTTGCCAAGGCTTCCGACTTCGCCAAGGCTTCGACGGACAAGACGGCGGGCAGGCCGAGTGATGTATCAAGAGATGAAGCTTATACCATTTTTACTAATTAATTTCATGTATGCCAATTTCCCCGCTCATCTTCCTCCTACGCTAAAGCTTCCGACTCCGCCAAGGCTTCGACGGACAAGACGGCGGACGCGGCGAGTGTTCAAGTCCCCGCTCATCTCGAGTGTCCGGCATAGCGCAGCGAAGACGGATGTATCGAGAGACGAAGCGGCGTGTGCAAAATGTCTAAAAAACATATGCTATAATTACTCTTTATGTGCCGATTCGTCTCTCGATACAATTCTCGCTTCGCTCGAATCACTCGAGATGATTGGCTTTTTTTTAATCAAAAACACTCACCGCATCCACCGACCTCTGCGCCATAGCCTTGACAAATCGGGTCTGCCCTTAAAATATTTAAAGTCTTTTTTTCATGATTAAAGGAATTGGCATCGACGCCGTTGAAATAGAACGATTTCAAGACTTTCGATTATATCCTAAAAAAAGACTTTCACGCCTCTTTTCACAAGAAGAAATTATCTATTGCCTGCGCGAACCCCTTAAAAGTGCGGAGCGCTTTGCCGGCCGCTTTGCGGCAAAAGAAGCACTTTATAAGGCATTAACCCAAACATACGGCAAACCCCCCGCTCCATTCTTAAAACTATGTAGTTATGCGAGCATAACCCTCACTCCGGCCCCTCACTTTATTATTGAATGGGAAATGCTAGAATTACCAGCATTTTCTGTATTAGTAACCATCACCCACACAAAAGATTCTGCCTTTGCACAGGTTATTATCCAATAAAAACACCAATTTTTAAATAAAATTTGACATTTGTTTGTTTTATGGTACAATTTGAAATATAATATATTAAATAATTGTAAAAACAAAGGAAAATAATCATGAAAAACTTACTTAAAACGACATTCGTATGCGCACTACTACTTAATGCCTTCGGCATGCAGGGGATGTTAGAAAACACCAATTCAGAAACTAAAAACCAGAAGCAATGCTCAAAATTCCATTCTTTGGGCGTTCTTTTGAACCAGCTTGAACTCTATTCACCAAAACTTAAAAAACAAATAGTGCGAAAAATAGTAGACAATGCCAGTATAAATAACTTTTCGCTTATTGCGCCACAAAATGATCTGCGTTTAATTGTACCTAAAAAGAAGCTTTTTATTTCAAGCTATTTCAAATGCTTACTCAATAATCATGATCTTGGAAATACAAAAGAACACGTAAGCTTTGTTTTTGATGAAAAAGCTTCAAAAGAAACTTATATGCTCATTGCTCTATACTTCAAAAATTACGGAACAGAAAATCAATCAATCGTCGAACAAGAAATCTTAAAAAGCGATTATCTCATAGAAATATATAGACAAGCGGAAAAATTGAACATAAAGCCTCTCATAAATTTTTTAAACAAAAATATTCTTGAAATTTTAATTAAAAAGGGCTTTATTTATCAAATTATCACTGAAGTTGGTGAAAAAAAATGTGAAGAAACATTGGATCTTTATTTATGCGGCAAACTTGATAATGTCTTGAAAGAATATGAAACTAATCTGAACTATTTCGATTGGAACAATCCGACGGTTATCAACCATACCGACGGGGTCAAGTCTGCAACTTTTAGCCCCAATAGCCGTTATATCGCCACCGCTTCACGTGACGGAACCTGTCAAATCTATGACCTGCAAACTCAACAAACTGTTGCAACTATCAACCATACTCGCTGCGTCAACTCTGCACAGTTTAGCCCCAATAGCCGTTATATCGCCACCGCTTCAAACGACGATACCTGTCAAATCTATGACCTACAAACGCAACAAATTGTTGCAACTATCAACCATATCGGCTGCGTCAACTCTGCACAGTTTAGTCCTGATAGCCGTTATGTCGCCACCGCTTCAGATGACAGTACCTGTCAAATATATGACCTACAAACTCAACAAACTGTTGCAACTATCAACCATATCCACTGGGTCAACTCTGCACAGTTTAGTCCTGATAGCCGTTATGTCGCCACCGCTTCAGATGACGGAACCTGTCAAATCTATGACCTACAAACTCAACAAACTGTTGCAACTATCAACCATACTCGCTGCGTCAACTCTGCACAGTTTAGCCCCAATAGCCGTTATATCGCCACCGCTTCATATGACAATACCTGTCAAATCTATGACCTACAAACGCAACAAACTGTTGCAACTATCAACCATATCGGCTGCGTCAACTCTGCACAGTTTAGCCCTGATAGCCGTTATGTCGCCACCGCTTCACGTGACGGAACCTGTCAAATCTATGACCTACAAACTCAACAAACTGTTGCAACTATCAACCATACCGCCGGGGTCAACTCTGCAATTTTTAGCCCCGATAGCCGTTATATCGCCACCGCTTCAGATGACCATACCTGCCAAATCTATGACCTACAAACTCAACAAACTGTTGCAATTATCAACCATACCCACTTCGTCAACTCTGCAAAGTTTAGCCCCAATAGCCGTTATGTCGTCACCGCTTCATATGACAATACCTGTAAAACCTATGACCTACAAACTCAAAAAACTGTTGCAACTATTAACCATACCGACTGGGTCAACTCTGCAATTTTTAGCCCCAATAGCCGTTATATCGCCACCGCTTCAAACGACAAAACCTGTCAAATTTTTAAGGCATTAAAGAAAAAACAAATGATGGAAAAAATTATTGAAAGAGGCACGAAATTGCCTGCGATAATCAACTCAATTCTGAATGC
>Ga0207066_1120_pt1 | contig 20179 bp, 19 predicted proteins | sample Alteio_BWMinCont_24_FD_153490 | JGI IMG/M metagenome (GOLD analysis project Ga0207066, IMG submission 153490) | Enriched cells from forest soil in Barre Woods Harvard Forest LTER site, Petersham, Massachusetts, United States -... | ecosystem: Environmental > Terrestrial > Soil > Temperate forest >...
CTGCGCGCTGGCTGACGTCGGATAATCGACAGCATTCGCCCTCAGTACTTCAATTGAAGCGGTGTAGTCTTTCGTCTTCGCCATCTGATAACCGACAAATTCAATTCCCTCTCGTGTATCGATATCCGGAAACGTCCGGCGGAACAGACGATACGAATACATCACGCTGACGGAATCAGTCCGCTCTTCATACAGCTTTTCAAGAAACTGCTGAAGCGGTGTTTTGGCGCGAGTCGCCGGGCTGAAGATCGAAGCGTCGCTCAGGGTATTTGCCTCGATGGTCGCGGTGCGGCTTTCGGCAATGATCTTGCCGGTCGCAAGCTCCACTTCGACGATCCGCCTCGGAATCAGGACTCCGTTCACAGGCTGGTAATCGAGAAACCGGCCCTCTGACGTCACCGCCTGCCCAAAGGCATGGATGGGGGCCGAGCCTCTGCCAGCGGTGGTCAGGAATGTCTCCCGATCGACGAAAACGTACTTCTGGAATCCATCGCTGAGAGTGATGAAAATCCGGTAACAGTCGCGGCCGTCGATTCTTTCCGTACCCTGCAGTTCCAGCGTGGTTCCCTTCTGCGCGTAATCGATGAGTGAATCCTGGAGGAACTCGGCGGTGTGCCGTGTGGCGGCAGCGGCCGCGCCCACGGTGCGAATTGTGATCCCGGGGTCGCCGTAGTACTCCCAACTACTGCCGTCAAACCCCTCCCGCAGGTCCGGATTGGCAATCGCGGGATCCCCAATCACCTGATAATAGGGCCGCATGAACGCCATGTAATTACGGGGGACAAGCGGCGTCCCTTCCGGAAACGCGCTCCCATCGCGATACATCCCCCGGATCACGAGCGACTTCAGGGCATGGATCTTGTCGAGACCTCCCAGGGCCTGCGCGTGGCGGGCTACAATCTGATCAATCGAAAGGGGTTCCTGGGCGCTGGCGCTCCAAAGAAAGATGGCCGCCATAGCCCAGCCGAGGAGGAAGCGTGCCGGCATGATCGTTAGACGACGAAGTCTGCGTCTGTTAGCGGGCCTGTAGTATCATAGTGTTTCAACCCAGAGATTCAACCTGAGCTTCATCCCACCCAAAGGTTCCCGATATGCAGAATGCGTTGTTACAGAAGTACATTTCCAAACAGCCGACGGCAAAGCACCCGACTTTTCGCCCGGGCGACACCATTAAGGTCCACGTCAAGATCAAGGAAGGCGACAAAGAACGCCTGCAGGTTTTCGAAGGCGTTGTGATTGCCCGCAATAATACCGGCGTCAGCGAGACCATTACGGTTCGCAAGATCAGCTTCGGCCAGGGCGTTGAGCGTATCTTCCCTCTGCACGCCAGCATTGTGGACCATATCGACTTCGTGCGTACCGGCAAAGTTCGGCGCGCCAAGCTTTACTACCTGCGCGGCCTGAAGGGCAAAGCCGCCCGTCTCAAGGAACGCGCCGTTTAGCCGCTGTTCGATAGCTGGCGGATTCTGCCGCTCTAGCTTGTCTCTTTCTCTTCGATGCCAAACGAACCACAGGCACGTCGTAAACGAGCAGGCGAGAACGCGGACTCCGACCCTCCTGTAAAAGAAAAATCAGCAAAACAGAAGCCCCGCTGGAAGTGTCAAGGCCAGGCAGAGGATGAACTGCGTGCCCGCGGCTATCGCTTCATCGCCGGAGCCGACGAAGTCGGCCGCGGATCGCTGTTCGGCGCGGTTGTCGCAGCTGCTGTCATTCTGTCTCCCGATTCACCGATTCGCGGTTTGAACGACAGCAAGCAGATCGATCCCGAACGCAGGGAAGTGCTTGCCGACCGTATTCGCGAACGCGCCGTGGCCTGGGCAGTCGCCGCAGTGGATGCCGCCACCATAGACCGGATCAATATCTATCAGGCTTCACGGCTCGCCATGAAATCGGCGGTCCTCCAACTCAATCCTGCTTCCGATTTCGTCCTGGTGGACGCCGTTCCGCTCGATCTCTCCTTGCCCCAGCAACCCCTGATCCAGGGCGATGAGCGCTGCCACGCGATAGCGGCTGCTTCCATCATCGCCAAGGTCTATCGGGATCAGATGATGCGCGAATGGGACCGGTTCTATCCGCAGTATGGGCTGGCGAGCCACAAGGGATACCAGACGCCGGAACACATGGCGGCTATCGTGGCACATGGCCCGACCCCGCTGCATCGGTTCAGCTTTGAACCTGTCCGCGAGAACGCCTTTCACTCACCCCTGATGCAGGATCGCCAAATGGAGATGTTCGCCGTCTGATGACTCCCGAGCCACGGCAATCCGCGCCAGAATCGCCGCACCTGACGGTGATGCCACCGCCCCGTCCCACGTGGTTCCGGCGGCTGACTGGCGTCCTGTTCATCATCTTTTGCCTGGAACTGGGGTTGTTTCTGCTGATCTATCCATGGACCGACAGTTGGTCCGCGAATTATTTTTCGTGGATCGGCCCGCTGAACCTACAGCCCTATTGGCACCAGTTCTGGAACAACAGCTACCTGCGCGGCGCGGTCAGTGGACTGGGACTGGTGAATATCTGGGTCGCGGTCGCCGAAGCGCTGCGGATGTATGTCGGCAACGGCGGGCGCGAGTAGCCGGAACAGAAAGCTTAGAAGATCAACAGACATGGGCCAGACGAAGGGAGCGTACAATCCGGAGTTTCCGGCGGGGACACTGGTCCGGATCGCAGACCTTCGGCAACTCGAGGACTTCCGGAAGAATTGGCGCTTTCATCATCCGCTCACTGAGGAACAACTCGCTTATGCCGCCGTGGAAGGCAGGCGTATGGCACGAAGTTTGTCTGCGCCTCGTTTCAGGTAAGTAAGATCTTCAGTGCTTAAGCGGCGGCGTACACTGAAAGCAGGCATGCCCTCAATAAAGCCTTCGACGCCGAACACGCGACCGAACGAAGCGTCTGGCGAAGAATCAAAGGACGCAGCGAACCGTCGGTACACCGATATTGAGGTGGCGCGGATCGTCGATGGAATGAATCGCCTACGCGGGCAGCGAGAGAACCAGACAAACCGCCGTCTCGCCCGGCTTGAGGCGACGCTGGCTGTGGCTGGACTCAATCGGCTTCGCGAGCAGAAGAACGCCCCAAGGGCCGCTCGGCAGAAGCCGTCAGCGAGTTAGCAACCCGGGAGTGACAAGATCCACTGGCAGTGGAGTGTTTCGGTGATTCCGTAACCGCTTCCTTGCGGTCGCGGCTCGGCAAACCACTCCCGATTCAAATAACTGGACACGTTTACGCCCAGACGAGCCGCCTCAAAGGCGGCTGCAGCCAGGATTGGCTGCCCCACAAAGTTGTCAGCTATTTCCTGGACACAACACTAATGCGTCTGGTCCAGGCGCTCCCGGAGTTTGGCCGCATATTGTCGCGCATATTCACGAAAAATATAGCCACCTTTAATACCCGGGCGTCCGCCGGGAACGTCAACCCCGGGATCGCTCTCAGCCATTGCATCCAGAGTTGCCAAATCGGAACGATTGCCAATCATGCTGAGGGCCTGGATTGCGTGCATCCGGACCAGGGTATCTGAATTTCCGACCGCCCCCCGGATCAGCGATTCCAGCGGCTGGAGAGCCTCATCGGTCAAATGACGCTTCACCCCGGGCTGACGCTCATAAACAACCGCGCGGGCCAAAACAATAAGCGCATTGGCGGCCTCGCCCGGATCAGGACCGCTCGCGATGCGAAAGAAAAACGCCACCGTTTTGCCGCCATTCGACCCCAGCCATACGGCGAATTTCGAATCAGGATCGTACGGAGCATTCAGCAATGCAGCCCAGACGCCGGGGAACGACGGATCCGTGTCGGCGATTTGCCTGACGTGCTCTGTCAGAGTCGCCACATACTCTGAATATCCGTCTCCATATTTCGCAGTTGCGCCCCCCTCGTGGGAAGCGTCCTTCACTACCTGGTCTTCGAACGCCAGCATTGCCACCAATGCCGACTTCGACTTGCCTGAAAGCGGGCTCTCCCGGTATATTTTTTCCGTGGACTGCATGCGCTGTTCTATGCTTTGCGATGCAGGCGTTGTCTGAGCCTGAAGACAACAAAGCCCACAGAACATGAAACAGATGGCAGTGGAAAACCGATTCATTTTCAGCCCTTCTTTTCGAGATGTCCCCCGAACTGAAACCGCATCGCCGAAAGCAGCTTATCCTGATAATCCGACTCTCCCCGCGACGCGAATCGCTGATACAGCGCAGCCGATAAAACCGGCACAGGCACGGCTTCATCGATCGCCGCTTTAATAGTCCATCGGCCTTCACCGGAATCCGAAACCCGCCCCGAGAACTTCGCAAGATCCGGATCTTCCACCAAAGCGTTCGCCGTCAGATCCAGCAGCCAGGACGCGATCACACTGCCGCGCCTCCAGACCTCGGTCACATCGCGCAGGTTGATATCGTACTGGTAATTCTGTGGATTGCGCATCGGCGTGGTTTCGGCATCCGCCTCTCCGGCGGCATGCTTACCGGCATTCGCCCCGCGCAATACGCCCAAGCCTTCGGCATAAGCTGCCATCAAACCGTACTCAATTCCGTTGTGCACCATCTTCACGAAATGCCCTGCCCCATTCGGCCCGCAATGCAGGTAACCCTCCTCAGAAGTGCCCCCGATCTTCTCGCGGCCCGGAGTGCGCGGAACATCGCCCATGCCCGGCGCCAGACTTTTGAAAATCGGATCGAGCCGCTGCACGACTTCCGGCTCGCCACCGATCATCATGCAGTACCCGCGCTCCATTCCCCAAACGCCGCCGCTGGTTCCCACGTCCACGTAATGAATCTTCTTCGTAGTAAGTTCCTTCGCGCGCCGGATATCGTCGATGTAATACGAATTCCCGCCGTCGATCAAGACATCGTCCGGCTCCAGAACGGGCAGCAACTGCTCAATAGTCTTATCCACGACTCCGGCAGGGACCATGAGCCAGATCGCGCGCGGCTTCGCCATCTTAGCCACCAGATCCGTCAGAGAGGACGACCCCGTCGCCTTGTCGCGAGCCAACTCCTCCACAACCTTCGGCGACATATCGAACACAACGCATTCATGGCCGCTCTTGAGAAGCCGCCGCACCATGTTCGAACCCATCCGCCCGAGACCTATCATTCCGAGTTGCATAAAGTTATTTTTCCCCCGCAGCTTTGGTTTTTACCCGGCTGACTTTGACAGAAGCCGTCGGTGCGGCCGATTCCCACAAGCGAAACCCGCCCGCAAACGCGTTGGCATTATCCCCCGCGCGGCACCCCGCAGGCAGCGTCTTCAACAGCTTGACATTGCCGCCGCCAATCACGACATCATCGGGTTCCAGCGCAGCGACCAGACAGCCAACGACCTCGGCAACGTTGCGTCGCCATTTCTTCTTCCCCTCATGTTCCAGCGCACGCTCGCCCACATAGTCCTCGTACGTGCCTTTCTTGTACGGCAAATGACTTAACTCCATTGGCTCCACGATGCCGTCAACAACCATTGCGGTTCCGAGACCAGTTCCCAGTCCCAGAAACAACATCTTGCCGCCCTTATAGCTTCCCAGGGCCTGCATCGCGGCATCATTGACCAGCTTCACGGGATGCCCGAACGCTTTCTCAAACTGGAAGCCAATCCAGCCCTTCGCCAGATTATGCGGCTCCGCGAGAGGCATGTTCCGCAGCACCGGCCCGGGATAACCAATCGACACCGCCTGATACTTCCAATCCGCCGCAAGCTTCCTGACGCCGGTGACCATCCTGCGCGGAGTGAGACCAGGCCCCGAATCGAACCTGCGCGGCTCCGTCTGGCCGGTCGCAAGGATCTTCACATGGGTGCCACCGATATCGATCGTCAATACGTTCATGACCGGTTCTCCTTAACCCTTCGCCGCCGCGACACTGGCGAATCCAGGATTCATCCAGCCGCCTTCAATCAGTCGATCCGCTTCCGCCGGGCCCCACGTATTCTGATCGTACTCATAAACCGGCGTCGCATTGTCCAGAACCGGCTGCACAATTCTCCACTGCGACTCGATCGCATCTTCACTGGCGAACAGCGCCTGATCACCGTGCATAGCGTCGCCGAGAAGCCGCTCGTAAGCCGTCATCTCAGTTCCGCTCTGGTGCATGGCAATCAACTCAACGTTCTCCCCTTCCATGTGCTCTCCTGGCAGCTTGACGTTGATCCCGAGCGCAATGACAACGTCCGGGCTTAAGCGAAGACGCAGGCTGTTCGTCGGCCGCTTGATCGCTTCGGGGAATGTATCGAGAGGCGGGCGCCGATACTTCACGACAACTTCCGTACACGTGACAGGCAGGCACTTGCCCGCGCGAATGTAGAAGGGCACGCCGGCCCATCGCCAGGTATCGATGAAGAGCCTGACGGCCACGTACGTTTCTACATCTGAACCGGCCGCAACGCCTTTTTCCTGCCGGTACCCTTTGAACTGCCCACGCACGATATCCTGGGCCGTCAGAGGCTGCACCGCCCTGAGGATGCGCGCCTTCTCATGGCGGATCGCGTCGTCATCTTCCCCGGTTGGCGGATCCATCGTCAGGCAGGCCAGCACCTGAAAAAGATGGTTCTGCATCACGTCGCGGATAGCGCCTGCTTCTTCGTAAAAAGCCCCGCGCCCCTGTACACCGAAGTTCTCCGCCATCGTGACCTGCACCGACTCGATGTAAGTGCGATTCCACAACGGTTCGAGAAGCACATTCGCAAACCTGGTATACAGAATATTCTGAACCGGTTCCTTGCCCAGGAAATGATCGATCCGAAAGATCGCCGATTCCGGAAAAACCTGATGGAGAATCGTATGCAGGTCGCGAGCCGATTTCAGGTCGCGTCCAAACGGCTTCTCCACTACGACCCGCGCATTCTTCGTGCATCCCGCTTTCGCCAGACCTTCCGCGACTGCCCCGAACATGCTCGGCGGAATTGCAAAATAGTGCAAAGGGCACTCCGTGCTCCCGAGTATCTTTGCCAACTGCGCATACGTTTCCGGCTCGCGGTAATCCCCATCGACGTATTGCAGCAGAGATGTCAGCTTTGCGAACGCGGCCTCATCCACCCCGCCGTGCGTCGCGATACTGTCGCGGGCGCGCGCTTTCAACTGGTCGAGATTCCAACCCGCCTTCGCCACACCCACAATCGGGATGCCCATCCCATGTCGTTTCACCAGTGCATGCAGCGCCGGGAAGATCTGTTTATACGCCAGGTCGCCGGTGGCGCCAAAGAATACGAATGCGTCGGATTTTATCTCTTCCATTAGGTTCCCGTCGGTCGCCGACTTTGCCGTCTATAGACGGTTATCTCACGGACCACCGTCCGGCGGGACGCCCAACTGCCTGCACTAAAGTTGAAGAAGGCACCGGTCATTCACTTTGCAACTCGGCGAAGCACTTCGATTCAGCGTTCTGGCTCTCCGGCACAACCCCGTGCGTTCGCTCCTGACGGCGCTTGGGATGGTCATCGGCACGGCTTCCGTAATTCTGGTGGTCACCATTTCGCTGACCAGCCAGGACTACATTCTCGATCAGATCGAAGGCGTCGGCTCCAACATGGTCTTCGCGTCGTATGAAATCGGCACGCAATCGTCTTCCGCTGAAGTCAGCGGCGATTACATCAAAACCGGCGACGTACAGGCCGTCCGCGAACAGCTTGCACCCCGCATCACCGCCGCCACCGGCATCGAGAGCAACTACGACTCCATGTTCATCAACGGCCGCGAGCAGCGCCTCCTGGTGATCGGGTCCGACGAATACTACAAGCCCGTTCGAAACATCGTGCTTCTCTCCGGGCGTTTTCTCGACGCCGGCGATATCAGCCTGCGCCAGAAGGTGGCCCTGCTCACCCAGAAGCTGGCAACCAGCATTTATGGAAGTCAGGCCGCCGCCGTTGGCCAAACGATCAAGATCCGCGGCCTTCAGTTCACCGTAATTGGCACGTTCAAAGAAAAGGTCGACACATTCGGCCAGTCCGAACTCAACGACAAGACCGTTCTGATTCCGATTACCGTCCAGCAATACTTCGTACCGGTCGACCGCATCGATCCACTTTACGTGCAGGTGCGTAACGCAGCGGATGTGGAGTCGGTCACCAGCGAAGTCCAGGAGTTGCTGCAAAGCCGCCACCGCGTGGGCGCCACCTACAAAGTCGAAAACCTCGGCGCAATCCTGGCGGCGGCGAAAAGCATCGCAGTCGTCCTCACCCTCGTCCTGGTGCTGGTCTCCACAATCGCGCTCGTGATCTCCGGCATCGGAATCATGAACATCATGCTCGTGACAGTCACCGAGCGCACCCGCGAAATCGGCCTTCGCAAAGCGGTGGGAGCTCCCCGGCGCGACATTATGATGCAATTCCTGCTGGAAGCCATTCTGATCAGCCTTTCGGGGGGCACCGTCGGCATTCTGCTGGGAATTGCGATGCCCCTGAGCGTTCGTTTCTTCACGGATCTCAACATCCCGATTTCCGTCTGGTCCATCGTGATTGCCTTCACGGTGTCCAGCCTCGTCGGTCTTGTTTTCGGCATTCTGCCGGCGAGCCGAGCCTCGCGCCTGAACCCAACCGAGGCACTGCGCTACGAATAGTCTATGCGCACTTTTCGTTTTCTTGCCCGTCTGTCGGCCCCGTGTCTGCTAGCCGTGACAGCCGCTGTCCCCGTCGCCCTGCACGCGGCAACTTACACCCTGACGATGAAGCAGGCGGTAGAGCGCGGGCTGGCGCAGAATCCCGAAGTTATCCTTGCAAAGCTGGACGAACTGAAGGCCATGCAGGGGATCGACCTCGAGAAGGCGCCCTTCTATCCGCGCGTCGGCGCCGGAACCGGCCTAGCCTATACCAACGGCTTTCCGCTCAGCATTGAAGGCTCCGCGCCCGCCATCTTTCAGGCCAAGGCCACCGAATATCTGGTTAACCAGTCCCAGCGCTACGCCGTGAAACAGCAGCGCGAGACCGCGAAGAGCGCCACATTCGCAACGGCACAGAAGCGCGATGACATCGCCTGGCAGATCGCGTCGCTTTATCTCGACGCCGACCGCGCCAATCGCCTGATCGACACCGCGCGCAACCAGATCGGCAGTTTTCAGAAAGTGCTCGACACCGTCCAGGCCCGCGTCGATGAAGGCCGCGAACTTCCGGTTGAAGTGGGACAGGCCCGGGTCAATCTCGCCCGTGCGCGAGTCCGCCTGAGCAATCTGGAATCCGACCGCGATGCCGCCGAGCGCAATCTCGCCATCGCGCTCGGCTACAGTGCGGGAGACATTGTTGCTCCATCGCCCGCCGATCGCGGGTCAGCCGCGCAAACCCAGGACGAAGCGGCAGCCGTGCAGGCCGCACTGGCGGCAAGTCCCGACATCAAGCGCATCGAATCGGCCATGGTGGCCAAAGGCCTGGAGATCAAGTCCACCGAAGCTCAGCGGCTTCCCACGGTTGACCTTGTCGCCCAGTATGCGCTGTTCGGGAAGTACAACGATCTTCAGCAGTATTTCGCGCGCTTCCAGACGAACAACGGTGAAATCGGCGCTTCGATTCAGCTTCCGATCTTTGCGGGAACGGGGATCAAGGCCCAGATCGCGCAGCTCGATACCGACCGGCAGCACCTCCGGGTCGAACTACAAACCGCGAAGGACCGCATTGCGATGGGAGTTCACCAGAGCTATCAGGGGATCGACCGCGCAACGCTGGCCGCCGATCTTGCTAAGGAAGATCTGGATCTTTCCCGCGATCGCCTGACATTGGTCCTCGATCAGCTGAACGACGGCCGCGCGACATTGCGGGAAGTTGAGCAGGCCCGAATCGACGAAAGCGAAAAGTGGATCGCGTTTTACGACGCGCAGTTCACTCAGGAGCGAGCCACGCTCGAACTGCGGCGCCAAACCGGCACTCTGGCAGCGTCCATCCAGTAACGAAGATAGCTGGGTTGACAGGCGACAAGATCGCCTGTCCTACTAAAACGCGATCCGATCCTTCTTCTCGGTAATTTTAGCAAAATCCAGCCCAGGCACCTTCTTCAGATCGTCCAGCCCTTTGAACTTGCCGTTCTTCTCCCGGTAAGCCACAATCGCCGCAGCCTGACTGCGCAACAACGACAAGCCGCTCTCCATATCAATCGCACTCGCTGTATTGATATTGATCGGCTTCAGCGCCTCGGCCGGAAACGCCTTGCTGAGATAACCGAGCACGGTGGCATACTCATCGTCTGTGATGGCCATCCCGCGGCTAGCCATGGCGGAAATCGTCGCATCCCACCCGTCCTTGTCCTGCTTCAGCGATGACGCCCTCTCCGGCTCATGGCAGCCGCTGCACAGTTTTATCGTTAAATCTTTTCCCGGAAGATCGGGAAATTGCTGCGCCAGAGCCGCACCCGAACACACGACACCCGCACACACGAGACTCAGGATCTTCATACAAACTTATTTTATCCTGAGTCCTTCGCGATCAATTCTCGGAAGGCTTCTCGACGCGGTCGATGACGAGCACATCCACCGGCGCCTTGGCGGTTTCCATCTTCAACCCCAGCTGATCCTGCATCGCCGTGAACAGATTCGGCCGCGTTTCGCCTTCACCCGGAGGCGGAACCCTCGCGCCCAGGCCGCCAAACTGCGTCTCATCGGGCGCCCAGCTCAGCGTGAAGTCGAACCGTCCGGTGAGCCCTGTCTGATCCACAACCGGCCGATCCAGAACCGCGCCCTGCATGACACCTGCGAACTCACTCATCGTCGCATTCTTCGCGGGTAAAACACCGAGACCTCTGAAGAACAGGCTGGGATTGCCTCCCGCATTGCTGTCGGCCGGAGTCAGTTTCGACCCGGTCTTCCCAACCGTAATTGCATAGACCGTGAGCTCTTTCTTCTCACGATGGAAAGTGAGTTTAAAGCGATCCGCAATCAGCTTCTGAAACATCGCCTTCAACTGATCTCCGTTGGGCGCACCGGGCCGATCCGGAATTCCCGCGATATCGTATTTCTCCGTTTCGAGCCAGCCCGGGCCACCTGCAATCTGGCGAGCATGCAGGCCATACGCGAAGACGATGAGATCGTTCAGGGTCGTGTTTCGCGTCGACACATTGTGCCCGTTCGTCCCGAATCCTTTGCCTGGTGAATCGGGGACACCGGGCTTGATGGTCGCGACTTCAAACGATGGAGTCGCGTCTTTCGCCATCGGGACCGGAGGAGGGGGTGGTTCCGGAATCGCCCATGCCGTCTTTTCATTGGCCAAAGTCAGATCGAGTGGCGCGGGATTTGGCCCCTGCGTCCAGGACCCGGTGATCGAGGTGCCATCTGTATTCGACAGTTTCCCCTCAAACGTGCCGCCGATGGCAGGAACAGCAAATTTCACCGTGGTTCCCTGCAGCGTAAAGGTGCTAGCGGGAATACCAGGGCCAGGTTGGTCGATACTGAACAGCATAGCTTTGAGTCCGCCCCCATCGGCCTTCGCAACCTTGATAACGATGCGCAGGTCCCTCGGGCCGTGCAGGGTTCCCTGCCAGCTGCCGGTAATATCCTGCGCAAGCAATGAGCCCGCCGACAAAGCGGCCAGCGCCATGGCGGGGAGTAGTAGTTTCTTCATGTGATCTCCTTGCAGTTCAGACGGTTGATGTTTCGCGTTATTACAGGGAAACAGTATGCCGAGAGAGCCGGCCGCGTGTTAATTATCTTATCTTTTTCGGCGCTAATTCGGCGAAGGCCGACTCACATTATCGATGACAAGATAGTCACGATTTCCTTTAGCCGGTTCCAGTTTCAGCCCCAACTGCTCCTGTAACGCCGTAACAAGCGTCGGTCCGGCCGGGTCATCCGCTACAGGAACACCATCCGCGGATTGAGCGGGGGGAACTCTGGGCGCAGTGTCATCTGGGGAAAATGTGAGGCGGAAATCGACCTGCCCCGTGATGCCGGTTTTATCAATAACGAGGCGGTCCATAGTTAAGGTCAGGCTGGCGGCGACATCCTCCATCGTCGAGTAACGTGCGGATTTAATCACATTGGGGCCTTTCCTCCAGTTCAGGTTGAATCTGCACTGCATGTCCTCCATGCCGGCTGGCGGTTGCAGGAACGGGAACGGCGAATCCACAAAATCGGACTGGAGGCAGGATCCTTCCTTCGCGTGCTGCATCTTGGGGCCTCCTTTGGCAACGGTCAATGCGTATACGGGCCCGTCCCGGTTTTCGCGATGCACCTTGAGCTGGAACCGGTCTTCGAGAAGCGTCTGCATCATGGGTCCGTCCATCATCATCGGTGTCGCCGCGCTTTCCGATTCCGCCTCGATCGTATATTGATCGGAATTGATCCAGCCCGGTCCGCCTTCGATGCCTGTCAGAACAGTCATCATAGGGTTTCGGTTCTTGCCATCCGCGAACCGGATATAGGCATTCTCAATCAGCGACTTCACTGTCACGCAGTTCCGGCGATAGCGCGCCGTCGGCCCGGCGCTCTTGCCTCCTCTCCCACCGATGGTCGCTGCATTCGGATCGCACGGTTTGATCGAAGCCACATCGAAGCGCGGCCTGGTATCGGGCGCGGGCGGCACGACTGGAGGAGGAACCGCTTGAGCGATCAACGGGGGTGCTTCAGGTAAACGATCGAAGAGCGGAAGCGGTGCTGCCACAACAGTCTCGGGAATAACGCTACGCACCGACGCAGCAATCCGTGACACCGCGTGCTCTGGACGTGACGACGCCACCAGATACGACAGCGGCACGCCCAGCACCAGAATCGCGGCCACACTCCAGCGCGTAACGCCCCGCGAAATCAGCGTTCCATCCAGGATACGATCGATGCGCCCGTCGGTCCGGCCGTATCGAGCCATCGGAACTCCCGCCAGATTCGATTTGAGCGCCGGCCTCTGCATGAATTCCAACAGCACTTCGGCGTAGGAGATCCGGTCTGCCGTAACCGCAACAGCCGCATCGTCGCTCGCATCTTCCGCCGCGCTCACAATTCGTAAATGCAGAAACCAGCTCAGAGGGTTATGCCATAACAGCGCCCGATGGATCGCCGAAACCAGCTGGACCGCCGGATCACGTCGTCTGATGTGCGATCGCTCATGCGCCAGAACCGCATTCAGCTTCTCCTGTCCCCACTCACTCCAATCGACCGGCAATACAATCAGTGGGCGCACGATCCCCAGAGTCACCGGCGACGCCACCCATTCCGATTCGCGGATTTCAATTCCGTCAGCCGTGTGACCAGCCTCCCGGCTCCGCCGCAACAAACGGAGGCTTAACACCAGCCCGATCGAGAGCCGTAAAAACAGAAATAATGCAACGGATCCATAAACGCTGAGCGCCAGAAGCCCCCAGTCCGACGGCGCAGACATCTTCGCAACGGGCTTACTCACTACCACTTCGTTACGCGACGCGGTGACATCGAAATCCCGCCCTGCCTCGTAAGATGCCGCCATCGGGGACGGAGCCGCAGGCATCACGCGAATCGGAACACGGGGAAGCGCGACTGTCATCAACGGGAGGAGCAGCGAACCAGCAACCATCGCAACCCACGCCGCCAGCCGCACAGACGAATCCTTCACCCGCAGCGCCCACAACAGAAATGCGCCGCATAGAATAAGCGCCGCCGACCGAAGCCCCCACTCGACCAGAAACTGAATGGCATCCATGATTTCTTCTCCTAATTCGGCGACGGCCGGTTCACACTGTCGATGACAAGATACTCACGATTTCCATGGGCCGGTTCCAGCTTCAGGCCGAGTTGTTGCTCTAGCGCCGTGAAGATGGACGGTCCAGCAGGATCTTCGGCCACCGGAACCCCATCCGCCGATTGCGTTGCCCCCGCACCATTGGCGTTCACTGCAAATGTCAGATCGAGATCAACCTTCCCCTGAATACCTGTCTTGTTAATAACCAGCCGATCACTGGTATTGGTTAACATCGGGATCAGTTCGTCGATACCCAGACCACGCAACGTCACAACTCGATTCGGCCCTTTCGGAATGGTCCACATCATCTCGCAGGGCCTGTCGTCTCCCTCCTGAAACGGGATCGGCGCGTTGGCAAAGTCGGCGGCAACACAAGGGGTCCCTTTAGACGGCTGTATCTTTGGGCCGCCTTTGGCTACGGTCAATGCGTACGTGGGACCGTCTCTGGTTTCGCGGTGGATCTTCAGTTGAAACCGTTCTTCCAACAACACCTGAGTCATAGGCCCATTCATGACGGGCGGCGGGAGTGTACGGTCTGATTCTGCCTCAATCGTATATTGCTCGGAATTGATCCAGCCTGGACCGCCTTCTATCTTTGTGAGGGGAGTCATGAACGGTGATCGGCTCTCACCATCGGCGAAGCGGACATAAGCATCCCGAATCAGAGCTATGACCGTCACGCAGTTCTTGCGTAAACTGTCACTTCCGCCCGGGCCCCCGCGTCCACCACGCCCGGGTGGCGGTGCATTCGGATCGCAGGGTTTGATCGACGCCGCGTCAAATCTCGGCCGCGTATCGGGCGCCTTCGGCACTGTTGGAGCAGGAACCGCCTGAGCGATCAATCGCGGTGCTTCAGGTAAACGATCGAAAAGCGGCAGCTGCGCCGACACAACGCTTTCCGGAATAACGCTACGCACCGACGCAGCAATCCGTGACACCGCGCGCTCCGGACGTGATGACGCTACCAGATACGACAGCGGCACGCCCAGCACCAAAATCGCGGCCACACTCCATCGAGTCACTCCCCGCGAAATCAGAGTCACGTCCAGGATGCGATCGATACGTCCATCGGGCCGGCCGTATCGCGCCATCGGAACTCCCGCAAGATTCGATTTGAGCGCCGGCCGCTACATGAAATCCAGCAGCACTTCAGCGTAGGAGACCCGATCCGTCGTAACTGCAACAGCCGCATCGTCGCTCGCATCTTCCGACGAACTCACAATTTGCAAATGCAGAAACCAGCTCAGCGGATTGTGCCAGAGCAATGCCCGATGGATCGCCGAAATCAGCTGAACTGCAGGATCATGGCGTCTGACGTGCGACCGCTCATGCGCCAAAACCGCCTCCAGCTTCCCATGCTCCCATTCGATCCAGTCGACCGGCAGCATGATCGCCGGATGCAGAATCCCGAGAGTCACCGGCGCCGCTACGTCTTCCGACTCGCGGATTTCGATTCCGCCAGTCATCTGTCCGGTCGTCCGGCTTCGCCGCAAAATACGGAAAGTCAACACCATTCCAATCAGGAGCCTCACAAGCAAGACGAACGCGATAGAGCCGTAAATGGCGAGCGTCAGGAGACCCCAATCCAAAGGCGCAGATGTCCTGGAAACGGTCGGCTTCGCGGCGGTTTCATGACGTGACCCAGCAACAAACGAATCCTGAACCACCTCGTCAGATGCCGCGGCAGTCACCGGCAATCGCGCAGCGGGCATCACGCGGATCGACACCTTGGGGAGCGTCACCGACATCATCGGGATAAGCAGCGAACCCAACAGGATTGCAGTCCACGCAGCCAGGCGAACGGACGAGTCTTTCACCCGCAGAGCCCATAAGAGAAATCCGCCAAACAAAATCAACGCCCCTGAACGAAGCCCCCACTCGGCCAGAAACCGAACAGCGTTCATGATTTCTTCTCCTTACGCGATGCAATCTTCTCTGCCAGCCGCTGCAACTGCTTCGGCTCCAGAACCCGGTTATCCACCAGGCCCACCAGTAATTCCTCCACCGACCCATCGCAGAACCGGTCGATCAGTTGCTGCGCGGCCTGCACCGCCACATTACGCTTCGAATCCGCCGCACGATAAATGAACGTCCGGCCCTCCACGTCATGCGTCACATACCCCTTCTCTTCCAGATTTCGCAGAAGGGTACGAATAGTGGAATCCTTCAAATCCCGTTGCTCCGCAAGTCCTTCGCGGCAGGTTTCAGCCGTGCAGCCAGGATGAGTCCAGACATAATCGAGCACGAACTGCTCAAGAGGCGTGGGTGATTTACGATTGGGAATGTTAAACATTCTAATGTTAGTTTTTATAACACTGAAACGGAGACTCTGTCAAGCCCCTTGCATCCGGCAACCGATAGGACTAGAGTTTAGGCGGATCAACCTGAGGAGGTTGCCGTCATGACTTTAACCGTACGCCGCAATCAGCTTTCGATTCTCGGCATTATCGCCGGAGTTGCAGTAATACCGATGGCTCTGCTCGGCATGCTGTTCTTAGCGGAAAAGCTTCTGCACTAAGACAAGCCAACACGACCGCGCAGTAAATCGGCGACGTCATCGATCTTGTCGTCCATAGCGCGAAGCTTGTGCGCAAGCGCCTGGATCTCCGCTTCCGCCCGCCGGTTCACATCGAAATCCAGTTCACTCCGCAAACGATCCTTCTGATCCTGCCGGTTTTGGCTCATCATGATCACCGGCGCCTGAATTGCCGCCAGCATTGACAGGAACAGATTCAGCAGTATAAACGGGTAGGGATCCCAGGCAGATCGCCCCAACACGATGTTCGCCATCGTGTACACCACAAGCACCACAGCGAACGTAATGATGAAGGCCCACGATCCACCAAAACGCGCGACGTGGTCCGCAATCCGCTCACCTGTCGTTTCCTGCTCTTCAATCAACTCGTTGGCGTTGCGGGCTGCCCGCCCCTGAACCAGCTTCTGCGCCGCATGAAACTGGCGGCCCAGAACAGCCATCATGTCCATTCCCGCGTGAGGCTTCGCCTGCAGCAGCGTCAGAAGGTCGTGACGATCGATCTCGATACAGACCGTCTGTTCCGTTGCAACGGCATTGGTCTCGTGGGCAGTCTCCGCCACCATCGATGCGAACCCAAAGAAGTCGCCCGCAGAAGGCGAATCGACCAGCACCTCCTGCTTATCCTCGTCAACGGTCGAAACCGCAACCGAGCCGGACACGACTACGTACGCGCGGTCGCCAGGATCTCCAAGCTTGTAGATCCGCTGCCTCGGGGCGAACGTCCTGACTTCCACCTGGGCAGCGAGGACAGCCGCCTCGTCGTCGTCAAGCAATGCAAAAAGGGAAACGTTTTTCAGAACTTCGGGTGCGCACGGCATCCGACCAGAATAGCCAGGAATAACTATTTTTTGGTGTCGCCGGTGAAGATCTTAACAGCCATGTAATCCATGACCTTAGCCTCATTGCGCGCCACGCCATAGTACGCCGATTTCAGGAGCTGATCTTTCCGGCTCAGAAGCGTCTCGCGAATTGTCTGCTGGACACGCGGATCGCCCAGTTCCCGCTGCCCGGCCGGTTCGCGCGAAATCACCTTCAGAATGCGATAGCCATCCGGACTCGGAATGATCGGCGACATGCTCCCGGGACGCATCGAAAGCACCAGCCGCTTCAACTCCGGGCTCGATTTATCGAGCGCGGATTCCGCCAGAAATCCCAGATCACCACCATTCGGAGTCGATTGCGGATCTTCCGAATAATTCTGCGCCACCATCGCGAAGTCTTCGCCCTGTTTCAGCCGCGCCTCAATAGCCTTGATCTTCTGCCGCGCCTCGGCGTCATTCTTCGCCTTATCGTTCTTCAGATTCCTGACATTCGGATCGTCATTGGGAGTCACCAGAATCTGGGCCATGTGGACCTGCGGTTCGGGCAAATTGAAGCTCCCCCGGTTCGCGTTATAGAAGTTCGAAACATCCGCGTCGGAAATGTTAATCTTCGACGAGATTTCCTTGTTGAACAGCTTCTTAACGCTCTCGTCTTTGCGGATGCGTTCCTTCAGCTGATCGAGCGTTGAGCCCCAGTCCTTCAGCTGTTTATCGAACTCCTCCGTCGTGTATGGCGCTTTCATTTCCGTCAGGCGCGCGGTCACGTCGGCATCGGTCGCCACCAGGCTGGCCTTCTCCGCCCGCTGGAACATAATTTCGTTGTCGATCAGAGAACCAAGGATCTCGATCCGCCGCAGCTGGATCTGGTCCTCATTCTCGCCTTCACCCTGTGCCGGAAACTGCGACTTGTAAGTGCTGTCGATTTCCGTGTAATAGATTGGCCGCCCGTTGACCGTGGCGGCGACGCCCGCAGGCACCTGAGTATTACAGGAGGAAGCCAGCAGCGCACAGAAAATCAGAAGCACAGAGCCAGACGGCGCCGCGCACCACGCGGCTGAAGATGTGGCTCGGAAGTCTCTCATCAATGAGCCTTCATTATAATGTCCCTTACTCTATGAACGCAGGAATCGTAGGCACGGGAGCTATCTCCCACAAACATGCGCAGGCATACAACAATATCGGATTCCGCGTCGCCGCGTGTACCGATATCAATCCGGCCAGCGCCCGGGCGTTCGCCGAGAAGTACGGTGGCGTGGCAGTCTCCGGCGTGGAAGACATCTGCCGGCTTCCAGACGTCGATTTCGTCGATGTCTGCACTTTCCCCGATTTTCGCCTCGAACCGGTCCGCCTGGCCGCCCGGTATGGCAAGGCCGTCCAGGTCCAGAAACCCATGGCGATCGACGTCGCCACCGCCCGGGAGATGATCGAAGTCGCCCGCGCTGCGGGAATCGTGCTCGGCGTGGCCAGCCAGCACCGCTTTGACGATTCGAGCATGTTCCTGCGCCGCGCAATCGACGCCGGACGTCTTGGCCGCCTCATCCAGTGCGACGCCTACGTCAAGTGGTATCGCTCCGCCGAATATTATTCCAGGGCGATCAAGGGAAGCTGGGCCACCGAGGGTGGCGGCGCCCTGATCAACCAGGCCATCCACCAGATCGATATCCTTCGCTGGCTCGCCGGCCCCGTCAAAGACATCAAGGCTATGTGGCAACTGGGCGCTCTGCACAAGATCGAATCCGAAGACGTGGTCAATGCCCTGCTCCGCTTTGAAAACGGCGCGACCGGCGTTCTCCAGGCTTCCACTGCCCTCTGGCCCGGCTATTCGGAAAGAGTCGAACTCCACGGCACCCGCGGCACCGCCATCGTCACCGGCGACCAGCTCACTTCCTGGGACGTGCAGGGCGACGAAGAAGCCAGCAAGACCGATCCCCCGCCCCTTTCAACCGGCGTAGCCTCCGGAGCGTCCGATCCAATGGCCATCTCGCTCACCCCCTTCGAACGCCAATTCCGCGATTTCGGCGACGCCATTCGTAACCACCGCAAGCCGCTCGTCGGCGGCGAAGAGGGCCTCGCAGCACTTGAAATCGTAGAGCGCATCTACAACATCTGCCGCGCCGAAAGCGCCGTGTAAAGTGGGATTTTGTGGGGCAAGCTTCAGCTTGCGCCGAGCTTCAGCCCGGCTCCGGCGTTCTCGCCGGCGCTTTTTCTTATGAACTTCACCAAATCCCAACAACTCTTCGAGCGCGCTCAGGCCGTCATCCCAGGAGGAGTCAACTCCCCAGTCCGAGCCTGGCGAGGCGTTGGAGGCACCCCGCCGTTTATCGTCCGAGGCCAGGGCTCCCACATCTTCGACGCCGATGGCAACGAATACATTGACTACATCGGCTCCTGGGGACCTCTCCTTCTGGGCCACCGCCATCCGGAAATTCTGGCGGCAATTGAAGAGGCGCTCAAACGAGGCACCAGCTTCGGCGCGCCCACGGAACAGGAAGTCGAACTGGCCGAGACCATCCGCACCATGGTTCCCTCCATGGAACTGGTCCGCCTGGTCAACTCTGGCACCGAAGCCACCATGAGCGCTCTCCGTGTCGCCCGAGGCTTCACAGGCCGCGACATCACTATCAAGTTCGAAGGCTGTTACCACGGCCACGTCGATTCCCTTCTCGTAAAGGCAGGATCCGGCGTAGCCACTTTAGGGTTGCCCGATTCCCCCGGTGTCCCCAAAGGATTTAGCGACACAACCATCACCCTTCCCTTTAACAATGTCGAGGCGGTTGATCGCGCCTTCGCAGCGCACGGCCCAAAGATCGCGGCAATCATCGTCGAACCCGTCTGCGGCAACATGGGCTGTATTCCGCCGGTCCCGGGCTTCCTCGAAGCCCTCAGATCCATCACGACTGCGCATGATTCCCTGCTCATCTTCGACGAAGTAATGACCGGCTTCCGCGTAGCTCCAGGGGGTGCCCAGGAACTCTACGGCATCAAGCCCGACCTCACCACTCTGGGTAAGGTAATCGGCGGAGGCCTCCCAATCGCGGCCTACGGCGGACGCCAGGAAATCATGTCGCACGTAGCGCCCAGCGGCCCCATCTATCAGGCCGGAACACTCTCCGGAAACCCACTCGCGGTAAGCGCAGGACTAGCCATGCTCAGGCACATCCAGGCGAATCCGCAGATCTACAAGCAGTTCGACGACGCCACCGCAGCCCTGGCCACG
>Ga0207066_1121_pt1 | contig 20172 bp, 10 predicted proteins | sample Alteio_BWMinCont_24_FD_153490 | JGI IMG/M metagenome (GOLD analysis project Ga0207066, IMG submission 153490) | Enriched cells from forest soil in Barre Woods Harvard Forest LTER site, Petersham, Massachusetts, United States -... | ecosystem: Environmental > Terrestrial > Soil > Temperate forest >...
AAGACCATCGTGCCTTGGAGACTGACCTCGCTTTCTGATACCTGCGGGAACCGCAGAATGACTCCGTTAGAATCCTGGTTAAGCAAGAAAACCGGATTGGCTACCTGACGAATCGCCGGAACAATGACTGGCGAATCCGATGACTTACAACCGACCGACGGGCAAGCATAGTACACATTGGGAGGTACGGTCTGAGAACTGCCATCGCAATAATTTACTCCGCCGACGGTGCAGTCGTTGGGTTCCGGTCCGATGCCCAGAATGCCATTTGCTCCCAGCAATTGCGAGGTATTTAGGTTGTTCCCGCCGTTCGCGCAGCCATCCGGCACCACTTCATTTACAGAATCGTTTACAACTTGAACTGGCGCCGAGCTTGCGAACTCACCGGCGATATAAATGTCGGCCAGCGCAACCGGACCCCAGAGGAATGAACCATCCGGGAACGAATCGCAATTCTCCAGAATGTTACCGTTGGCATCCAGGAGTTGGGTCAGCTTAAGTTGCGGGATTCCCGACTGCAAGATTCTCAAGCCGTAAGATCCCGTGTCCACGAGAATGCCTGAGATGTTCTGACAAGCGGTAGTGCTGCCAGGCTTACAAATGGTAAGGCTGGTAAATGCGGCATTCGCATAAACCTGTCCAGGCACCGGCCCGCCGTCCACATTGACCATTGCCACATTGAGACCTCCACCGGAGGGAAGCACGGTGATGTTTAACGATTGCAAAGCGATGGGGCTTGCCACGGAGGTGGCTGTGACAGTTACGGTCGTCGGGGCCGAAACAATAAGTGGGGCTACATAGATCACCGAAAGCGGTTGTATGCTGCTAAGAGAGCCGGCACCGCTGCTGGGCGAAAGAGTCCACCTCACTCCCTTGCTAGTATTGTCTCCGTTTACGGCCGCTTGAATCAGTAAACAACTGCTGAGAATTAGAGGTTGGCTTGGGCAAGTTTGGCCTTCGCCTTGATTCAATGTCTGAGCGGATGGGGGTGAAAACGAAACGCTGAGCGGCGTAGCCGTAATTTGTACGGAAGAAGTGACAGTTGGGTCCGCGATCGAAGTCGCTGTGATGGTCACGGTTTCCGTCGTGGCGAAACTGTTAGGGGGAGTATAGGTCACAGACATCGTTGACTCTTTACTGAAGGCACAAGCCAAGAGAGAGTCCTGGTAGATTTCAGTGTTGCCAATGCCGACGATTTGCTGTCTTCCTTTCCGAACGACGCTGTCTTTCCTGCATTGGCTGGGCCTCAGGGAAACTTCGGCTCTTGCAAAGATGGGAATGCGTCTTGCGTGTTTGATTGGGGATTGCCTTTCTTCTACGGTCGTAGCGTCTATACCGCGATCGACACCCAAACAGTAACTGGTGCTCCTCGTCCGCCATGGTGGGCGTACTAACGTTCTGGAATCCACTCAAGAAGCTCTGATGCTGCGCGAGGCTTGAAGGCAACGACAGGAGGTAACGGTGGGGAATCTTCGAAATACCATCACGTTCATCAGTCTTATCTTCCTGTCCGCAACCGTTCGCCAGGCGCATGCGCAACGACTGCAGCGACTCAACAATCCCGGCGACATTCATATCATCAATCACATCGTATTCATCATTAAAGAGAATCGCACTTACGACAACATGTTTGGTGTTTTCGACCCGAACAACGGTGTAACAAGCTGCCTTACATCTACCGGACAAGTAGTTCCCATGAGGCACGCTCCCGACCGTTATTCCCATGATATTGGACATTCCCGGGCCAATGCCCTGCTTGCAATGGACAATGGGAAAATGGACCGTTTCGATCTGATGGCCATGGACACCCCGACCACTGCGGATGGACGCGGCGACATTCTCACCTGCAGCCAGTTCAGTGGAACAGATATCCCGAACTACTATTCCTACGCGCAACACTTTGCGCTTGGTGCTAGGATGTTTTCGTCTCTTGAGGGGCCCAGTTTTCCCAACCACCTGTATACCATTGCGGCAGATTCTCACGGTGTGATTAACAACCCGGTCGACCCACTTCACCCTCTCACCCACAGCTGGGGGTGCGATGCCTCGGACTCTGGTGACGATGTGGAAGAGGTCAATGTTGTGCAACCCAACGGTGTCATTAGCAATCAGTTTCCGTGCTTTACTACATTCATTACTATGGCCGACACGCTCGATGCTGGCGGCGTAACCTGGAAATATTACGCGCCTCCGATTACCGACCCGGGCTATGTCTGGTCCACCTTCGATGCGATTAGTCATGTCCGCAAAGGGCCCGATTGGAACAATGTGGTCAACACCCCAAACTTCATCACCGACGTCCAGAACAATCAGTTGCCCGCTGTCAGTTGGGTTGTGACTCCCTACTGGCAGAGTGAACACCCGCCGGAGAGCACCTGCGCGGGAGAGAATACGACGGTCTCCCAACTCAATGCGCTCATGAATAATCCAGAGCTATGGAATTCCACCGCGGTCTTCATTGTTTGGGATGATTTCGGAGGCAGCTATGACCACATAGCTCCTCCCCAAGTAGACGAGTTTGGCCTGGGGCCGCGCGTGCCATTGCTTGTTATCTCCCCATACGCGAAAGCCGGATACATCTCCACAACCCAGTACGAGTTTTCTTCGGTCCTGAAATTCATTGAGGAGAGATTCAATCTCCCCGCACTCGGCAATCGCGACCTTTACGCCAATGACATCACCGACAGCTTTAACTTTAATCAAGCGCCGCTGCCGCCTCTGATCCTTACTCCGCGCCAGTGTCCCTTGGTCTCTGCTTCGCAGGTAGTCATGGGTACAGCTGTGGCTAACGATGCCAGCACGGCAATTATCCGTCATGTGGACATCTACAATTCGCGGTCGGTTCCGCTTACGATCAATTCGATAGTTAGCGACAACCCGGAATTCTCGGTAGCTGGTCAGAGTTGTCCGGCAGTTGCGGACTGTTCCAAAAACAACAATCCACACTATTGCTCCGCTGGCACGCTTCTGCCGCCCCAAAGCACGGATGGCAGTTGCACCGCCGCGTGCAGCATTTGCGTGACGTTTTCGCCGATAGCGACAGGACAAAGAGCGGGTAATATTACCTTTACGGACACCGATCCCGGGAGTCCACAAACCACTGCCGTCAGCGGCACGGGCACTGTGGTTAACCTGGAACCTTGGATGCAAAACTTCGGCAATATAACGCTCGGAAGTTCAGCGACATTACCTGTCACCCTCACCAACGAGGGCACTGCGGTGGTTACGATCAGTTCCATCAGTACCAACATGGATTACGCTTCCACTAACAACTGCGGATTGTCCGTCGCTCCGCAGGCTAGCTGCACCATCCAGGTGACTTACAGGCCCTCGGCTTCTGATGCGGGGCCGGGCATCTTGACCGTCACCAGCAGTGATCCAGCCAGCCCCCAACGCTACCATCTGGTCGGGCAAGGCATCGGCGTTGCTCTCAGCCCCGCAATGCTGCCGTTTGGGACTCAAACCGTGGGTAGCACCAGCGCGCCGCAGACCGTCACGATCACTAACTATGACAAAGCAGCACTCACTATGGGCAGCATCACACCGAGCACAGACGACTTCGAAGTTTCCGCCAACACCTGTCCCGCCACTCTCGGTTCGGGGCTGAGCTGCACTTTCCAGGTTGAGTTTTCTCCAGATAAGCCGGGAGTCAATTCCGGCTCTATACAGGTCAGCAACAATGACGCCTCTAGTCTGCAGATGCTTCCAGTAACAGGCACAGGGAAATAACCGAGCGACTGGGCTGCGTTGGGTTGAGCCTGAATCGCCCAGCACTACTTAGGCTACCGTATCGTGATCTTTGCCTGACCGTAAACGTCGCGCGGTCTCAATCAGCGCTGACATGCGCTCGCCATGCCGCACCCGCAAGGTTCCCAGATAAGCCAAGCTGCCGATCGTCACCTCAACAATTAGCTGAAGGAGCAACGATGTCCCCGGAGTGAACAAATAGCGTACTACCCTGACCGCCAATATCATTACCAGCGTTCCCTCGATTGAAGGACTCAAGGCTCTAATGTACTCAGAGATCGTCATTGCAATCGCCTGAAATGTCTTGTGGTAGAGCGGGAGTGCCACCAAGGGATAGGCGATGACCCATGCCCAGGCAATTCCGGCGGTTCCACGGCGGCTTCCTACGTAGAATGCAACCGGAAGAAGGATCAAAGCCGCCAGATCGTTCCACATGACGTACCGCACGTTTCCAACTGCTGTTAAAACTTTAGGCAGCAAAGCCACCACGGAGCGGACCGCAGCATAAAATGACAGGACCTCCAGAGGCGCGATCATTCCGTCCCATTTATGTCCAAACAGAACTGGCACCATTTCGTGGGCAACAAGGGCTACTCCCACGGTGGCGGGAAAAGTCAGCAGCGCAATAGCTTCGGTCAGACCACGCAGGTAACGCCGTAGTTCGGCGGGTTGATCCTGAACTGCCGCCATGTAGCTGGGAATCACATTCGTGACCAGGGAGGTAACCTTTTCGATTGGGACATTGGCCAAGTCCCAAGCCATGCCATAAAACCCCAATGCAACCTGCCCCAACACCCTGCCGGCCACCAAATTATCAAGACGCTGATAAGAATTAAGAGCCAACATAGAAACCGTTACGTGCCAGCCGAACTTCAGCGGCACTCGAATTGAATCTAGATGTGGCCATGCTAACCGGCAGGGGCGCGTGCTTAGAATTAGCACCGTGCGAACGATTCCGGAGACGAGATTACCCAGCACCAGGGCCCAATAGCCAAAACCTAGAAGCGCCAGTGCCAAGGTTGTTACTGCTGCAACCAGTGCGGTCACAGCGGCAAAGATAGAAAGCAACCGGAAACGCATTTGCTTCATCAGCCAGCCGGTCGAAACTCCTTGAAGTCCCTGAGGAATGAGGCTCGCGCAGGCCGCGATCACAATGGGCGTGAGCCGCGGAGTTCTCAAAAACATCGCGAAGGGTTTGGCAAGGAGGGCGGCAATTGTGAACGTGGTTAAACCGAAAGCAAAACTGACGGAATTCAATTGCGCGAGTTGGTCATCCGTGAGGTCGCGGATGGTCACAATCGCCCGCGGAATGCCAAAACTGGTAAGTTGTCCTAGGTAGGGCGCCAAGAGCACGGCCATCGCGGCAATTCCAAAATCCGCCGGTGTTAACAATCTCATTACGATGAGGAATGACAACCAACTAAAGATCTGGCTCGCCCAATCACCGCCCGCGTTCCAAGCCACGCTCCCCAATAGGGAGCGGTCACTAGCCCCGACAGTTGTCGGCATTGCCGACGGCAGCGGCTGCGTCACGCGCATCTTTAGGTGTAGCACAAGGGTTTCGCTTGAAAGTCAAGAGACGAACCTCTCCTGAAACTGCGGGCGGCCGCCGCAGAGACACGCCAAGTTATAGCTGCCGCCTACATTGAAATCGTCTCGCCCAAGTGTAGCAGCCGTCGCCGGCGAATGAATATTAATTAGCGGTGAAAAACCAAGGGTCGCTTCGCAGGCTTTCCCTTCGAAGAAGGACTGATGGGCCTTCGGTCGCCGAGAGCAAGTCTTCGACTTAAACTTGACAGGAACACACGATTTATTTAGGTTCCATTCTCAATGTCCACTTTGGATCATCATAAATTTGTCTTTCTCTGTGGGCTCCACAAGAGTGGCACATCTCCTTTATTCCGGATTTTGCGGGAACACCCCCAAATTAGCGGTTTCTCCGATACCGGTGTACCCGAAGACGAGGGCCAGCACCTTCAATCCGTATTTTCGCCGGCGAACGTCTACGGAGGCCCGGGTCGCTTCGGCTTCGCAGCAGATGCCCACCTTACCGAGAAATCCGGCCTCGTGACGACCGAAAATGGTGATAGATTGTTCGCGGAATGGTCAAAGTACTGGGATCTTCGCCGGCGGTATCTATTGGAGAAATCTCCTCCCAACCTTATCCGAACTCGATTTCTCCAAGCCCTTTTTCCCGACAGTTACTTTATCGTTATTTCTCGTCATCCAATCGCCGTGTCCCTTGCCACCCGAAAGTGGGCCGGGTCAAGTCTGGCGTCATTGATAGAACACTGGCTGCACTGCCATGATCTGTTTGAGCGGGACCGGTCGCACTTACAACGCGTCCTTGTCCTCAAGTACGAGGATCTTACCCGGGGCAGCGACTCCCGACTAGAACGGATTTGGCAGTTTCTCGGTGTGACCCCGCTTTCCTCTGGGGCTTTGGATCCTGGGGGCAATGAACGCTATTTCACAGTTTGGCAGCAGTTAGCAACAGACGAGAAGGGGCGGGGAGTATATCGGCGAACCATCGCTCAATTTGAGAAACGAGTGCAGCGTTATGGCTACAGCTTGGCGAATTGTGAGGCATTACTGCCCGTAGCTTCTTCCCGCGCTTAATTCCACCCCTACGGGTTAGTTGATTACTTAACCGTGAAGGTGAGATATTTTTCAAAAACTGTACTTCAGCGCCAATTGGAGCGTCCGCGGGCGATGCGCATCAACGGGATGCAAGAAGGCACTCCCGGTAACACAATCCTCACCAGTGCTTGCACCAGTGGTTGGATTCAAGGGAGCCGAGAAGCCGGCGCTGTAATTGGGTCCACCGTAACAACTTATGACGTTGTTGCCTCTGTTCCCCAAGTTAGGATCGTAAATTCGAAATTGCGTGTGATTGAAGACGTTAAATGCTTCGGCACGAAATTCAAGAACACTGCCTTCCTTGACCTTGAAATGTTTCAGAAGGCTTAGATCGAAATTCGTGCGGCGCGGATTGTTCAACAAGTTGCGCCCTGCATCACCGAACGTAAGTCCTCGTGGCGCAACGAACATATTTGGGTTTCCGAGTAGAGGTCCAAAGCTTTTTGCATTATTTCGTTCATTTGGCGGAGGCGCGGGGTTTGCCGCTATATCCGGATACGACGCATATCCAAATGTGCCGGCAATACCGTTTGCAACTCCGGCATTATCGAGCACGGAAATCGAGCTACTGCCACCGTTGATCACGCTGAAAGGCGTGCCGGACTGAACAACGGTGATTCCGGAAATCTGCCAGCCGTCACCCACCCAATGCAGAAGGCGGGACGGAGACGAAGGCATTGGCGCGTTCGTATCCTCGTCCGTTGTCTCTCCACTGCGACCGCTGGTTAAGTTCTGAACTTTCTTGCTCAAATCCGGAACATCATAGATATAGCTGACATTAAGTAAATGCCGCTGATCGAAATCAGAACTCGCCCGGTTTGATCGGAGGTTGTACGAGTCGACCAGAGCCGTATCGGAGCGGTCCGAAGAATCGTCAATCGAGTGACTATATGAGTAGGAAACGCCCGCTGTGAAGGGCCCCTTGGTGCGGCGCAGGGTCGCCTGCAAAGCGTTATAGGAAGAGTCAGCTCCGTTTTGGAGCGAGAATATCTCGCCTATTCCTGGGTAAGGCCGCAAAGTGCTCACATTGGGAGTGGCAGGCTCGGGAGCAACGCTCTCTCCAGAGCAGGCTGCTACAAGGTTAATATAAGCTGGATCCTGGGAACTAACGATGGTGCCGTTCTGCAACTGAAAAGTGCTGATTCCTCCAGGCGGACCGGGGGTGAACATGCCGCAATCTCCCAGACCAGCGATTGTAGCTTGGGGAATAATCGGTTCATGGACGCCGAAAGGATTCAAGGCGCTGGGCAGCGGTTTTAATTGGTTAAGTTGGCGTTCAACCGTAAGATGAGTTCCCTTACTGCCCACATAGGCGATGGTCGCCACCATTGAAAGCGGCAACTCCCGCTGTATACTGAGACTCCACTGCTGCGCGTATGTCCAAACGGCCTGCGTAGGAATCGCACTGACGTTCAGTGGATAAGCGCCAGGGAGGGCGGGACAGTTAGTTTGCGAGCCACCGATACAGCCGTAGCTTAATGGAAACAATTGCGTCATGCTTAGTACCAGTGGTGCACCTCCTTCGAGGGAGCCGGTATTGGCTTCCTGGCCGGTCCCGTGCTCATAGAACATTCCATAGCCCGCCCGAAGAGAAGTTTTTCCATCGCCACGTGGATCCCAAGCAAATCCTACACGGGGTGCAGGGTTGAATACTTTACCCTTCATGCAGCCGGAGGGCACGAATCCTACTCCGCACTGCACCAAACCATTGGTAATCCGAGGATCCAGATTAGCCAAATTAATAGGAACGGGCGTTGCTGGCGTAGTAAGCGGAACAGCATCCAGCTGTCCCGTGCTCGGATTCACACGGACGGTAGCCGCCAGCGCCGGACTGAAAGCAGAGGTTTCCCAGTTATAGGCCCTGAGGTATTTTTCGTGGAAAAGACCAAAGAGGCTGAATCGTACTCCCAGATTAACCGTTAAGCGGGAGTTTACCCTCCAATCGTCTTGTATATAGGGCTCGCCCAGCAGATAGCGATTGTAATACCGGGTTTGGGTGCTGTCTTGAGTATAGCTCTGAATGCTATTGATATTGACGCCTCCTTCCTGCAAGGTACGAAGCGCTAGAAAGTTGGCAAACGCGTTTCCAGTGTTGAGGTTCTGAGTATTAATGTTGCTAAACGTCAACACTCCTTGCACGTCGCCGGAGGCAGCTCCAACCGCGCCGTTCTTCTCATTCCTTTGCCAATAAACAGCTTGAGCCCCAACCTGCAAAGTGTGCTTCTTAATCGCCTTACTCAGATCGTCGCGTATACTGTACGTAGGGTTAGTGTGTTCCCAGGGTTCGAAGGAAGGATCGACTGCGAATCCAGCTCCCCCATATTCCTGGTTGTTACCACCGATGACGATGCCGGGGGCCTTGCCACCGAAGCCGTTATTAAAGATAGCGCCCATTGGGCAACTAGTTACAGGCAGCCCACCATTTGTCACGTTAGTGCATGCGCCACCCGGCGCGCCCAATCCCGATGGACGTAGATAATTAGCCCCGCCCGGACCATTTACATCGTTGAGCGTGATGTGCGAGTTGGCGAAGCTTGCGGTAACTTCATTCAACAATGTTGGCGTGATGGTGTCCGTCAAACGAACTACCACGCTGACTCCCGGCCCAGTAAACTTATTTTGTACGGTTGGGAAGCTATCTTGCGCGCCGGAGAGATGTAAATACGACCATTGCGGAACCGGAACGGTTGTGCTCCAGGCGTCGTGGATTCCGCGCAGCGTCAGCCGGAGGTTTGGGGTTATGTTGTGGTCGAGACGGACCAAGTCCTCGCGCCAGTTGGTGGGTTCTGAGATCACGGCGTCGTAACAAGAGCCGATTGTTGAGTTACAACCGGTCGCGGAATTCGGCAAGGGAATTAAATTCGTGCCCAGCAGCGCCTTCGCATTGGGATCGATCAGCCCGTCTGGATTTGGTGGAAAACCAATCTGATTATTCGGGAAGGCTTGCTGAAAGCCGGTGGCCGAAGATATGGTGAAAGCCGCGGGGCAGTCAGGCCAAAGGCTGCGCATGAAGAAACCCGGGCCGGGAGCGCCGGGCTGGGTCGTGCTCTGGGACGGACACACGTCATTAAAGTCTCCGTGCCGCTCGGCCACGGAAGGAACCGCCACATTGAAGTCAGGTTGTTGATCGGTCGGCGACTTCTCGTAGCGAAACTCCTCCGACCAAAAGATAAACGTCTTACCCTTCTTAACTGGACCTCCGATGGTAAATCCGAAATCATTGCGTCGATACAGCGGTGCTTTTTTGGTCTGGTCAAAGTAATTGCGCGCATTCAAGGCTTCATTGCGAAAAAATTCGTAGCCATTTCCGTGCCAGTCGTCTGTGCCGCTCTTCGTGGTCACTAGAACCGTACCGGAGGCAGTTCGACCATACATCGCGCCGTAATTGGAGGTCAGTACTTTCACCTCCGAAATAGCATCTAGGCTGGGATACACCATCAATGTACTCTCGGCGCCATTCAGCCCGGCATTTAGAACGTCACCACCATCGACTTCAAAGGTGTTGTACTCCACCCGGCCACCATTCACACTGTACTTGACACTTCCCGTGACTCCAACGTGGGCTTCATCCTGCCCTGTCTGGTTGCTCACGCCCGGTGTCAAGGCAATCAGTTGGGTAAAGTTGCGGCCGTTCAGCCCCAGCGTGGAGACCTCTTTCTCCGTGATCGTGCCAGAAACCTGCGCAGTCTCGGTTTCGACCTGGGAAGTTTTTGAACCTTCTACATTGATTTCCGTTTTCTCTCCCGCAGGTTCCAATGTGGCATCTAAAGGCAATTCCAAACCGGCGGTAATATTCAGGTGATCCGCGACAAAGTCTTTGAAACCCGCCGCGGAAACGGTGAGAGTGTACGACCCCGGCGTTAACCCCTTTAGAGAGTAGTTGCCCTTGGTGTCCGAAGTAGCGGACTGGGCTGCCCCTCCAATCCTGCTGATTTTCACCGAGGCGCCGGGGATGACCGCCCCCGTCTGATCGCTTACGATGCCGGAGATAGAACTGCCATCCCCACCCGACGTCGGCGCAGTCTGCAAAGGTGCGGGCGCAGGCGGTACGACCGCTTGAATAGGTGCTGGAGCCGGCGCCGAGCCGCTCGCGACCGCGGTGCCCGCGGATGGTTGGGCGGGAAGCTCGACCGTCTGGGCCACCGGGGCGCCACCCGCACCCAACGTAATCACTTGGTTTGAACTCAAAGCTGCTCGCGCCTGAAAGATCTTCCCGCCGCTGATCAGAACGTTGACGGCGTAGGTCCCAGAAGGTAAGTCTTTGAATGAGTACGAGCCTTGACTGTCGGTTGCCCCGCTTTGAATCGCGCCTCCGCCGTTGTCGGCTGTTACGCTTGCACCCAGGACAACAGCGCCCGTAGCATCGCTAACCGTGACCGTAATCGTACCCTTACCCCCTGCCGAAGCCGTTGCGGGCCCAGCAAGATTCAGTGTCATTGCCTGACCAGCACTTAAAACGGCGGCAGCTTGAAAAAACTTGTTGCCAGCTGCGACCACGGAGATCGCGTAAGCCCCCGATGGCAAATCCACCACAGCGTACTGGCCCTGACCGTCGGTAGTGGCGTTTTGTGCGAAGCCCGCTCCGTTATCCGCCGTAACCACCGCCCCCGCTATGCCCGTCCCTGCTTGATCAGTAATTGAACCGATGATGGCCGCCTTGACCTCCGCGCCCGGCGCGCCTGCCGCTTTCTCCTGTGCCGACAGACTTCCTGCGAGACCAACACTCGCTGCCAAGACAATCAGTGCAAGCCGCGGTAATCTCACCAACATACCTCCACGCTGGATCGCGCATTTCTACCCGACCCCGATCACGCTCATATAAACGGACTCTGGGCTGTTAAGTGGATAAAGACAGAAGGGCGGAGTCTACTCTGCGATTGTTACAGTACGATGACTGAAACATTAAATGAAGGTTACACTATGGTCCGACGCAATCCCCTTCCTGCTACCGACACCGTTGGTTGCCTGCGCTCCCTCTCGTAAGAGCCGTCTCCACTTCCCGCTCGGTTTTTCGTTTTCCACTTAGAGATGACGTTCCGTCCTCGGAAATTCACCTAAGTTTAATGGTTCTGTCATCCTTCCCTAACAAGATTGCATGATATTGGGGTACGTCTTAAACACCCACTCCACTCTGCATACTAGGCAGACCGCTTTTATTTTGGCTTGCACTGGTTGAAGTTGCGGAGAGTCCGATAACCGTATTCAAATCAGCGTTTAGGAGATTCACAAATGAAGAGAATGAATTTGCTTTTCGCGGCGCTCATGGCGGCCGCGTTAATGGCCGCGGTGCCTCACGCCAGCGCGCAGACCGGTTGTACCAGCAACCCGTGCGTCCACTATATTGGCGCCGGTTCTTCCGCGATGTTTCAAGGATTCGAAGTTGCAGCAGTGAATGATCTGGCACAGGCGATCGTCACAGCCAATCCAACCTTCACCGTGCACCATTGGAGCGTCAAAACCGGATCTCACTCTCCCAACAACGGTTGCGGCGCGACCTGCGTAGCTGGAGATGATAACCGCGCCTCTGGTGGAACCACACCCCCACTCGAGTACGGAAACTTCTGGGTGGTATGGGTCTGCAGCGTCAGCACCAGTCCCTGCCCCGCAGGCAATGTTACCGACATCTGGGCTTACCTCTCGGTTGACTCGACGGTCGGCAATCGGCTCTTCCTGGCCCAGCCGAGCACAACTCAGCACGGCGCCCTGCTTCAACTCAACACCACCGCCGGCGGTGGCGTAGCAGCCACCAGCCCTGACAACGCTGCCAGCCCTGGAATTCTTGACTTCGGCGCACCGGGCAACGGCGCCTCTGCCACTTGCCCCTCCGGCTTCTCTTCCAATTGCGACGATGCCGCATTGGACAACGAAGTCATCATCGCGCTCGGCGGCTCGACCGGAACTCCCATCATTGATGGCATGACCGACATCCGGCCCGAAGATGCCAAGTACGCCACCAACCGCTCTCTCGGCTCGCCCGTCGACACTTCGTCCACGTGCGGTGCACCACCCTGCCGCTCTTGGGCACTGGGTTACGGTCCGGGACCGATCGGCACCGGCATTCAGAGCTCCATCAGCACAGCTAAGGCCACGCCAGTGCAGTTCGGCTTGCCTGGATACACTGACCCCATCACCAGCATCGCTGTTCCCACCACCATCAAAGTTATTCCGGTCGGCGAAAGTCCAATTATCTTTGTCGCCAACCGCAGCAACACAGCGAACGGTCTCGGACAAGCTTGCGCCGGGGCTTGCGGTGCCGCCCCCTGGGCCGCCAGCTACTGGGCCAGCAACCTGTGGGACCAGCACCCCTACCCGCCGAACGGTTTGCCGCCAGCGCCGGTCACTCGCCGTCCCCTGGGCAACATGTTCACCGGACACGACTGCGGCGTCGACAATGCGGTCTTCCAACCTACGGATACGGGCAACAGGGGTGTTACGGCCCCGGTCGTCAACGCGCCGATCACCTTGTGGCTGCGTGAACCTCTCTCCGGCACTATGAATACGACTGAGTTTTCCGAGTTCCGGATTTACGGTACAACCAACGGCAACGGGGCACCCGGCAACGGTCAGCCTGCGCTGACCTCGCAGGAACAGAACGTTGTTCCTCCGGGCGACAACCCGCTGAAGAACAAGGCCTGCGTCACTTTTGGTGGAGTTCGTTCGCGCGGCGTCGGAACGGGAGAAGTGCTGACCGGTTCGAGCGGTGCGGGTGGTGTTCTGAATACCCCCGACTCTATGGCCTATGCCTTCTTCAGCTTCAGCAACGTTTCGAAGCTGGCCGGCTCTGCGAAATACGGCTACCTGACCATCGATGGCGTCGACCCGTTGTTTGACAACTACTCGAACACCGCCGGTGATGCTGGTCAGCCAGCCGTCAACGGAACCCCGACATCTTGGGGCGAACTGCCACTTTGCAATGAAGCGACCGGCATCCCGGTGAAGTGCCGCGCCAATGCGGTATGGACCCACGCCGATGCGATTTGCAGCGGCAATACTGGTTGCAGCTTTCCGCACTTGCGCGATGGTACCTACCCGGCATGGTCGGAACTGCGCCTGCTCTGCGATACCAACAACGCCCACTGCCTGGCCACCTCCGACATTTATGGTGGTGAGGCGCTGGTGGAAAACCTGCAGTCTGACATTCACAACAGCAACTTCGGGGGTGTGCCTGACCTGCTTCCCTTCAGCGAAGCGGCTGCCGGCGCGCTGTCCTTTAACCCCCCATTCGGCGATGTGGGCTTTGTTCGTGAACACTACGCCTATCAGCTCTCCACGGGGAATCCGAACACAGCGCCGACGAGCACGCACCAGTCCGCTCCCAAGGTTAGCTTCGGTTCTGAACCCTGCGGCGGCGGCGGCGCCGGTACTCCTGTTACCGGTCCGACACCGAGCGCAGAATGCGGTGGAGACGCTGGCGGCTTGATCAAGCCAGCTGGCTCTACTGGGACTGGCGTTCTGCAGTAACGCACTTGAAGCTGAAGTCGTAGTTAAAGTAAGAACCATGAGGCAGGTCGCCACTACGGGGCCTGCCTCGTTGTTGAAGAGCAAGGCAATTTTGTCCCACTCCATACTGTGAGAGAATAACTTTCTATGTGGCAACTCTATCCCGCGAGACAATTCCTGCTTTTGTGCATTACGTTGTGCAGCTTCTACATGACCGCCGCCGCGCAGCAGACTCCACCTGCGGGCGCCAGCCCGGTACCGGACAGCGACCTCACTGCCCCGAACGTTATCGTCGTCCCTGACGATTCAAAAGTTCCCAAGCACAAAGACGAGCTTTATGAAGACTGGAGCAAGCCCGAGTTGCCCCCCGGCATGCAGAGTGACACCGGACTTGTGGACCGGATCGAACAGGGCACTTTCAGCCGGGAACTGATCCATGCTCAATGGCGGGACCTCGATGCCATTGACTTGACAGTGATTAAGCCGGTGGGCGTCACCAAACCGGCCGTGATCTTGTATCTCTACAGTTATCCCTCATCGAATGACCGTTATAAAGATGCGGCATTCTGCGAATTCCTTACCCGGAACGGATTCGCCGCTGTAGGATTTGTCCCCGCTCTTACCGAGCACCGTTTTCATGACCGCCCGACACAACAATGGTTTGTGAGCCAGTTTCAGGAGTCGCTGGGGACTTCCGTACATGACGTGCAGATGATTTTGACGTATCTTGTCAGCCGCGGTGACCTGGATATGACCCGTGTGGGGATGTGGGGGGACGGCGTGGGAGCAAGCATCGCCATTATGGCTGCCGCCGTGGATCCACGCATTAAGGTCCTCGATTTGCTCGATCCCTGGGGCGACTGGCCGGATTGGCTGGCCAAGTCTTCCCTGGTGCCGGAGAAGGAACGATCCCAATACTTGAAACCGGAATTCCTGAAATCGGTAGAAGACCTGGATCCGGTGAAATGGCTTCCCCAGCTCAAAACGCAGCAGGTGCGGCTGCAATATATTAAGGAGGGCGTTACCGTCACACCCGCCATAGTTCAACAGCGTCTGGAAGCCGCAGCTGCTCCCAACGTAAAAATTGTGCACTACCAGAACGCCGCAGCATTTCGTAAAGAGGTGGTATCGGCCGACAACGGATTTGATTGGGTCAAAGACCGGCTGAGTGATCCTTCCCTTGCACCGCAAAAGCGAGTTCAGAGTGCGGAAAAGCCTGCCTTACAGGTCAAAAATTCTGAGCAATAAGAGTAAGGAAGAACCTTATGGCGCTCCTGAGTACATTACGTTCGCTGGGTGGCAGAAGGGGAGACCAACAAAACTCGCTTAGCGCCCCTGCCCCCGTTGAACCGATTTGGCCGCTCCCGCGCACTCCGAGTGGGGTGCCTTGGGAGCAACTTCTCAAGGAGTTCGCCAAGTACGAAGCCTGGCACTATGCTTATGAGTTTGAGGGGGGCTTGGCGCCGGCAGCGAGTCGTTATCAACTGAATGGATTGGCGGGCGACCCCAACCGCCCACTGCAACGATTCCGTCATTTCATGCCCTACCTAATCAATGCGGCAGGCGGCTCGCTTCGCGGAAAGCGAGTTCTGGACATCGCATGCAACTCAGGGTTCTGGTCGGTCCAGTTTGCGCTGTTGGGCGCTGAGGTTGTGGGGTTTGATGCTCGTCCTGAACTGATAGAACAGGCCAATCTGATTAAATCCATTGTGGGCTTGGAGAACATTCGCTTCCAGTTGCTGGACTTTTGGGAGATGAGCCAGCAATCTCTCGATGGAGCCTTTGACATCGTTCTGAACTTGGGCACTTTGTATCATTTGCCACACACGTTGCAGGCATTGCACCTGACGCGGGCGATGGCGCGAGAACACATTCTCATCGATACAGAAGTTTATCCATCCCAGGACGCGGTCATTAAATTAAGGTGGGAGGAGCCTGACCACATTCGCAGCGCGGTGCGTTCGGGCATTGTCGCTATACCGAGCAAGAAAAGCGTTGAATTGATGTTGAAAGATCTCAGCGTAACGGAGTGGTGTGAGATTCCAGTAGGCGACGACATGCCCCGTGATTACCGTGAGCATCGTCGTACATCCTGGTTAGTAAAGGTGTGATCCGAGCAACTTCCGTGTGTAATCATCCTCCTGGACTTTGGGGACCGCCACGGCACAGTACCAGGGAAATCGCCGTCGCTGCCAGAGGTTGGGTTGTTTGTCCTCCAGGACGCGTAATCCGGCGTGCTGCAAAATCGCCTGAAAACAAGAAACCGAGCAGCGCCAGACCCCCTTGCCGCCACGGATGGAACTCAGCCCACTGGCGGTGCGATCCCGTCGTACCAGGAAACTGGCACGATTGCTGCGTCCCGGCAGGACATTTGAAGTCTGAATAATTAACTTCTCTTTTATGAGCTTCCGGACTTGAGTTAACACGTAGGGCGGGTCGGCAATGTGGTACAACCCACCCATGCATAGCACGATATCGAAAGGCTCAGAGAAGCGCTCGGTGAGGGTATAAACATCCCCGACGCGGAAGGTAGGCGCGGTGAGGCCATTCCGTCCCAAAACCCGGGCGAGAAATTCGGCGCACCGCACTCGATCCGGATCGAACTCCAGCCCGACGACTTCCTTGGCGCCCGCCATGGCGCTCTCGATTGCAAACGCTCCATTTGCCGAGAACAGGTCAAGCACTCGCTTGCCCGGAACATTTTCCCGGATCCAGGGCAACATCAGTCTTTTTTTCATCTCGTGATTTTCGTCGAGAAACGTAACTTCCGGGGACCGGGGAGAGATGCCGTTGGCGAACTTAGCCTGCGTGAACCAGTTGGCAGCTGGAATGCGGGACATCTCGTCAGTCTCCTGGGGAGTGAGAGAAAGGTTTAGGTCGAGCATTCAGCCTCGGAATCCGAAGATGAATTTTCGACCCGCGTCTTCGCGTCACCCCAGATCTTCAAGACAACGGCTTGGCAAGAATCCGGCCGGCGGATTTGGTGCCCGGCAAAAGGTTTGCAGACGTTCAGTTTCACGGTTGGGCACTCCGCAACTGGAGCAGGGCTTGTTTGGCTTCTGTAAGATTCGGATCTAGCCGCAGCGCCTTCTCATAAGAGCCTTGTGCCTCGGAGATCTGGTGATCTTCCTGCAAAAGTTGCCCCAACTGGAGGTACCCTTGCGCCGTGGGGTGAGATGAAAGCGATCGCGACATTTTATCGATTCCGTCCTCGACCTCCAGCAGGCTCAAATTATAAAGATCAGGAGTGTTCTGGCGATTGAACATCACGGTTTTGAGGAAATACTCGCGGGCCTTTGCCCGGTCCCCGAGTCGCGCATTCGCGACTCCCAGACCCTGGTAGGCGTTGGCCAACAGCGAAGGATCCTGGGTGAGAAGCACCACCGCATCGAAATGTTCTATCGCTTCCGGATATAGTGCGTGATGGAGTAAAGCGGTGCCAAGGTTCAACCGAGCCGTCGGACTCTCCGGCTGGATCTGTTCAGCATTGGAGAAATGAGACAACGCCTCGTCATCCCGTCCCAGGACTACCAAACTCTCAGCCAGATTTTCCTCCGCAACGAAATTGTTCACCGTTACTTGGAGCGTACGGGTCCATAGGTCGTAACTGCTCCTCCAATAGCGCACCTGGCGCACGGTGAGCAGTGACAACGCGACCAATACGATGGCGGTGGTTGCAACCAGCCAGCGACGATCCAATTTTCCGGGTTGCGCGGCGTCAGACAGACCCCACACCACAGCGATGAAAATTCCCAAGCACGGGATATAGGTGTAGCGGTCGGCCATTGATTGACCTCCGACCTGGATGAGTCCGATTACCGGTACCAGCATTCCCAGAAACCACAGGGAACCCATCACCATGTAGGGACGGTGTGACTTGAGTTTGTATACGAGCCAGCCGAAGGCGAGCAGAAATGCCAGGGCCAAGCCGATCTTCCAAGCCGGGAGCACCATGCCGGGATAAAAGGGTGCGAAACTCCGGGGCAAGAACACTCGCCACAAATAAACCGCGTAAGCATGAACGGCGTTCTCCACTCGCCAACTAGCACTCCAGCCCGCGAGCGGAGCTACGGCATCAGCCGATCGTTGCGCGATGATCGTAATCACGGCACTTGCCGCAGAGAGCGCCAGGAGGGGCAATTTTTCCAGAACCAGGCGGGAGAAACGCCGCCGCGACACGGGAAAAGCCAGGGACGGGGTGCTCCAGCCTTCGATTCGCCCCAGCGGCCAGAAATCCACCAGCAGCAGGACAAAAGGCAACGTTATGATCATGGGTTTCGAGGCCAAGCCCAGCACAAATAGTATCGCCACACTAAGGTAACGCTTGATCTGCGGATTCCGCGCATACCATCCATATGCTGCCAAGGAAAGCAAGAAGAAGAAAGTGCACAACAGGTTCTTGCGCTCCGCCACCCACGCCACTGACTCTACATTCAAGGGATGCAGTGCGAACAGCGCCGCCACCGCGGCGCTCCGCCATCTCGCTCCGGTCGCTCGCTGTAACAGCAGGAACAATAGCAGGGTGTTGAGCGCGTGCAGTAGCAGGCTGGTAAGGTGATGACCACCGGCATGGAGACCGAAAACTTGACAGTCCACAGCGTGCGAGATCCAGGTCAGCGGATGCCAGTTCCCTGCTGCCATAGCGGTCCAAGCCCACCGAAAATTCGGCCAATTGATCCCGGCGTTCACGTGCGAATTGTTTATGACGTAAGCGTCGTCGTCGTAGTTAACAAATGGATATCTAACTACAGGAAAGTAGATAAGCAATGTCACCGCTGCCAGCAAAAGGCAGATTATAAAATTTTGCCCGACACCTGACGCCGCCACTCCGCCTTGACTGAGTCGGGTTTCGTACGAAGGAACAAGAGATCGAGATTGTGCTGCGCGCCTGACTCGCGGGCCGGACTGCGGTATCCGCCTATCCTTCACGGGAGCAGGTTTTTCTTTAAGAGCCAAGGTCGTAAATCTCCTCATGAAAGAATGTCGCACTGAAACGTAGGAATTTAGGGGAAACTCAGCTGAATGGTACCTTGCTCACCCGTGCAAGCATTCGAGATCGCCGGAAATGTAAAGCACGACGTTGCACCTTGTGCGCAGGTCAGAGATGTGCCAGTAGTAGCAACCGAGGCAGGCGCAATTTGAGTGATCTGGTTGCCAGTGGAATCGAAAAGGTTGAGGGTTACTCCGGTCCCACTTATCAGTCCGGTAATAGTGGCCGTGCTTAGATACGCACAGAAGTGTGGCGCACCGGTTGCTGTGATGCTTCCGGAAAGCATGGCATTGCTGGAGGCCGTGTTGGCCCCCTGGGTCAGTGTGCCGGTCACGTTAAAGGTGTCCGTAGTACTGTTTGAAACGCCCACGAGAGTGCCGTGAAACGTTCCCGAAAGGGGTGTCACCCTCACTGCTGACCATGTTCCGGTGGATACAAAATCCGCGCATCCGCCGGCTACAGACGAAAATGCACCGCCAATAAATGTACTGCCAGACGGGCTGCCGGTCGGTAGAGTCCCAGTCAGACTTACGTCCTGTCCAAATTCATTGATCGTCAGTGAAAGATTCGCTCCGTCCAACGTTCCCACAACTGGTCCGACCCCATCACAGCCGCCACCCAGGATGACGCTGCCCGCAACCGAGCTGCCGGATTGCAGCAAAAATCCGGTATACACCACTGGAACCGGATGCGCATGCCTTTGCAAGGTCAATACCCAGTTACCCGAAAGGCCGGTGGAGGGCGAAACCACGCTACCGCTCCCACAAGCAACAAAAACAGCAGACACGCACAGCAGTAACGAAACGGCCAGCACTCTCATAGTCTTTCTTTCTTGTTGGAAACACCGATGTGTCATAAGTCAGCACTCACTAGACGGGCAGCGAAGCTGATTTCACCGCTATCCCTTAACCACAACAACGGCGGTACCGGAGTCCTGACATCCGTTCAGTGGCGGGGGCTGGGTGTTCAGAAAATCATAGAGTCCTGTGATCGTAGTCGCAGCAGCGGTGGTCGTACCGTGGAGTTGTCCGAGCGCGACACCTTCCGACGACAGGAGATTGAAAACGACAGACGTTCCGCTTATCAAACCTGAGATCGAGGCGACGTTGAAGCAAGGCGCATCTGTCGAGGTCAGGCTCCCTGACAGCTTCGTCGCGCTTCCACCCGTGTTCGGCGCTTGCGTTACCTTGCCCGCCGCTTGATAGACTCCGCTGGTACCGGTGGAAGTGAATGTTACTTGAAGAGTCCCGGTTAGAGGCTGAACTTGACTTGCGGTCCATGTGCCAACCTGCGTACTGCCGCAAGGAGATGCCAAAATGGAGTAGCTGCCGCTCGCCGAGCCCTCACTGCTTCCG
>Ga0207066_1049_pt2 | contig 20048 bp, 19 predicted proteins | sample Alteio_BWMinCont_24_FD_153490 | JGI IMG/M metagenome (GOLD analysis project Ga0207066, IMG submission 153490) | Enriched cells from forest soil in Barre Woods Harvard Forest LTER site, Petersham, Massachusetts, United States -... | ecosystem: Environmental > Terrestrial > Soil > Temperate forest >...
TTCCATGGCTTCGGGTGTGGCGAGATCGGTATCTGCGTCGCCGATCGCCGCAACCCGGAACTGCGTGTGTACGTCCCGGCCCATCTGATCGTTCAATCTTTCGCTCGTCGACGCGACCGCGTCGCTCGCATCGCTGATGGCATTCTGTATCTTCAAGAGCTGCGCATCGGCGTTCAGCAAATCCGATTCGAGAATCGTCTCTTTACCGCGGTTCACCAATGCCAGACGCTGCGATTCCTGGTAATAAGGGAGTGACGCCTGAAGGCTATCCAGAGCGCTCTGTGCCTCGACAACCACGTAGTAAGCCCGTCGAACCTGGTCGACCACCTCGAGACGCGTTTTCACCTGGTCCTGTCGTGTACCTTCCACGCCCAGCGCAAGGGCCTTCAATTGCAAATGCAGCTGGTACTGTGTCGAAAGCGGCTGGGCAACCAGGACATTCACTATGCCTACGGGTTTTCGCGGAATCTCGACCGTCTGATTCGTCGCCGGAATCGGCCCGGTTGCGCTGTATACCCCAAGCGAGCCTGCCGGATAAGTAAAAGATGGCTTCGTAACCAGTTGGGCGCCGAGCGCAGTGACCTGCGTATTCGCAAAACGTCTTGCCTTATTCGCAGCCAGATCGTCAACGGCCCGGAGTGTATCGAGGCTGGCGATCTTCAGACTGCTGTTGTTCGCAAGAGCTAGTTCAAGCGCCTGTTCGAGAGTCAATTCAGGGAGATTTGACTGTTGTCCCGCCGCCTGTTCAATCGTGGGCGGGGGGGACAGAGGTGCGAGATCCTGACCTCTCGCCAGCAGCGCCAGCGTCCCGAAGGTGAAGGCCAAGCAGGTTGTTCGAGTGCGTCGTTTCATGAAGCAATGGTGCCTCGAACGCGGAAGCGGGGGGAGTAATGCCTCGTAAGGCCTACGTAAGCTAACGGCACTGCTTGCGGCACCTGTCAGTGCGACAAGTTTAGCCTTTTCAGGAGTTTGGCAAACCTGGGGTCAGCGTGAAGAGGATGAAAAAACGGCTCGATCGCCAGGAGATTCACGAAGTTTGTTTTGTGATTGATCGCTTTGTCCAGGCACTGCAGTGCCAGATCGAAATCTCCCATCCCGACTGCAGCGAAACCTTCTGCCAGGGGAGTGACGTATTGCCGGCCCGCGAGTTGATGCAGTCTCTCGATACATTCTTCGGCTCGCGATAAGCTGCCTTGCCGGGCATGTCCTGCGGCAAGCAGACCGATATCCAATGGTGAGGCAGACGGCGAGAGACACTGTATCACTGCGTCGTAACGCTGCTGCTGGAAGTGCAAGAGTCCTTCATATAATCGCGCTTCAGGATAGTCTCGATCCAGTTCGAAAGACTGTCGGAGGTGCTCTGCGGCCGATGAATAGTCTCCTTTTACGTAGTGAAGATAAGCCATTCGCGCGCAGTCGCTGGCCGAGAGCGGGTCCAGTTCAGTCGAGCGGCGAAGTCCTGACTCTGCCGCGGTGATGTCCCCCTGGCACAACAAAGTCATAGCACGAAACATGTGGGCCTGAGCGTGACTGGGTTGTAGTTTTAGCGCGTGGTCAAACATCCTGTCCGCTTCATCCCAACAATGCTCAAACCAGGCACGAAGTGCTCCCAGCACCGTGCATGTGTAACCGGATTCAGGATCGAGCGCATAACCGCGCTCCGCGTTTGCCTTCACTTCTGGATACACATCACGGCCAGAGACCATCCCGAACTGGGCAAGAAGGCCGACCGCCGCAGCCATACCACTGTGAGCAAGAGCGTAATCGGGATAAGTCTCTGTGAGCTTTCGTAGCTGCTCCAAGGCGGCGTGCAGTGTTTCAGGCGACTGCTGGTGAATCAGAAATCGAGCTCGCAGGTACCTTGTATATGCCTCAAGATCAGGCGGGGAGGGCCGCACTGGCCCTTGTACTTCCGGCAGGTGAAGCCGGAGTAAGTCCGCAACAGATTGTGCGATCCCTTCCTGGATCGCAAACACGTCCGGTAGCTCCCGACGGAATGTCTCCGACCAGACGTGATGACCCGATTCGGTCTGAATCGCCTGGGCAGTGATCCTCAGCTGTTCGCCGGACTTCCTCACGCTTCCTTCGATGACAAGATTCGCGCCGAGACGCTGCCCTACTTCCCGGATATCGATGTTGGCACCCTTGAAGTGAAAGGCCGATGTCCGCGCAATCACGTTCAAACCGGATACCCGCGCAAGCGAGTTCGTGATCTCTTCACTGATCCCGTCACAAAAATAGTCCTGCTCCGGCTCCGGACTCATGTTCACGAACGGCAACACGGCAACGCATATACGGCCCGGTGGTGGAGCTACGCCCATCTCTTCGCGATGCGTTGCTGGCTGGGCATCAAGCCATCGGAAGACCGGGACATAACTGCCCGGCCGTAATCCAATCAGAACCGGGTCAACCGTACCCTGCCCTTGCTCGTAATAGGCCTTCAACTTCGCTCTGAGACGACGAGCCTCGACCCGAACAATTGCGTCGATGTTCGGATCGTACTCCGAGGTGCGGTCGAACACCTCCATTGCAATCGAGAACTCCTTGAGGTTATCGATATCTCCATCGATTGTGCGGTTCACGATGTGCGTCAGAAATCGGCACAGCCGGACTGACGAAACGAAACCAGGGCTATTCACCACGCGCGCCAATTGGTCGCGAACCGCCGTCGCCGGGACGGGGTCGGCTGCAGAGTTGGCGAGAGATTTTCCGGATGATAATGGCGGCGTTGGCACTTGCTTCTTTTCCCCATTCATTATGCTCCACAAAGCTTCGCAACGTTACGGCGAGCTTACGGCGGCTTACGGCCAATCGAAGGCCAGCGGGCATAACGTGGAATCAGGTAGTTATTAGAGATCGATGCAGACTCTCAAACGAGCAGGAACAGTGATTTTTGTGTCCACCACGAGCCCCGAGGCCACGGTCGCGCAGAACATCGAAGCGTACGGACTTGAGATGCAATGGGCACCCAGCATCAGGGCAGCAGTTGATTTCCTCAACTCGACGCGTGAGAAGACGGTGATTGTCACGCAACTTGCCCTGCCGGACGGCAATTGGAGAGACCTCGTCGAATGGATCAGGTGTCCTGAGATCCCCACTCCAATGGTGCTTGTGACTTCTGCCGTCACGGCGGAACTTTGGTGGGACGCGCTTGAATGCGGCATCGATGATATTCTGCCCGAGCATCTCATTGCTTCGCGTTTGTGCCAACTACTGGAGGAGAATAGGCTCGATGAACGGAACGAATAGTTCGGCAACTCAGAAGTTATGCTTGAGGGCGAGCAACCTGGCTGTAGGCGATTTATGAGAACATAAGTGGTTTCTTGCTACTGTTTGCGATCTACGGAACGCATGCTTGTCCTAGTTGACGCGACTTCGTCTGCGCCACGGTAATCCAGAATGCGTGATGTCAGGGTCTGAGGGCCAACCATACGTACATCAGCTACCGCTTCCATGCTGGTCTGCAACCAAGTTCCGTTGAGCTCGGCAAATGTGAGCTTGACACGAACCTTTCTTAGCCACCACGATGGGGTTTTTGCGAGCTCTCCCTCAATCTGGCGCAGGAAAAACGAGTGCTTGTCTACCCACACGTTTCCCGAAATCAAGTCTTTCTCCTTTCGATTCGGCTTCACTCCCAATACATAACAGGGCTGGCCATCTAGAATCCCTTCGCCGATGTAGTTGAAATCGTAATTATCTCTGTTAACGGCGCTTCGGGCTCGATTGACTTCGGATGTTGCTTCGACCTCGTGGTCCAGAACACGCCGAACAACTTGCCACCCTCGGGCGCTGCCCGACGACTTCTCGATCCTGTAATCCTTGTTGGCGGGTGGCCTGAAATCTACTTCCGCAACCACCTCGGAATTAGCGCTTGAATCGTTCGCGCCGAACAGGCGGTACTCGCGAATTACCTGATAAGAAACTTGTGGACGAACGCCAGTTTGCGTTTTTTCCAGAGCCTCGACAATCGAACTGACAGACACCGTTCCCGAGCGAGCAGTCTCCTGAGCGACTCCTAAGCAGCAGAATAGCGCGATCGACGCTACAGTCGTCAGGCATCGTGTCGTAAGCCGGACCGTCATTCCTTGGGATCCTTAGGATGAGAGAGCACGTCCTGGGCCACAGGAAAATGTGTGGCAAAAGGCGATTTATCCACTGAGGGCTTCGGTAATAGTGCAATTTCTCCGGTATTCCAGGCGATTTTCGCCTACGGCTAATACGGTATCTGGGGAGCCGTAATACCGTATCACTCTCGCGCCAACTATGCCTGTAAGCTTCGAGACAGCTTCTGCAGGACGTTTTGTAAACCGCAAAGAGCGGAGACACATCAGACATATCGGCCCAGTCCGCCTATCTGAACCTCGCCACGTTCTCCCGCAACGAATACCCCAAAGCCAATGAGCAACCGCCCACGACGCGGTTAGACCCGCGAGAATGAGGCACAACAGCAAACGATTCGACTTGGTTGTCATTGTTCTCCTCAAAGTACAGCGCCCGCAAGACTAACGGGGCAAGACAAAAGGCAGATCCATGGCCGCACCGCTAAATCGGTCGGGCATGGTTATGCGGGTTCCGGCAAGATTACGTTCCTGCGCCACTTCGCTCGATCTTACTAGCAGATTCCGCTGGGACGAATCGGGGTTCCGGAGTCCTGTGTCGAGAGGGACTGCGTGACAGGCACGGTGTAGGGTATTGTTCCCGCCAGGTTCTCCACACATTGCAAGATCGCTGCGGATCCCCAGCAAGTGTGGATGGCAGATTCGGGATCGACCCATCAGGGTTTTTGAAATTAAACGCGCTGGTTAAATCTCCGACCGCGGAGCGGCGCCAGGCGCTCAAGTTGGGTACCTCAGCGCCGAAGAGAGTCTCGAGGAATCGCAGCACCGAGGTGTTATCAAAGAGGTCCGGCGACACAAACCCGCCACGACTGAACGGCGAGACGATCAGCGTGGGGCGCGAAAACCTAGTCCAATCGGGCCGCTAATCGGCGGATCGCCGATTACTGTCGGGTCGGGAACCGGGGGCGCGGTCACATATTCGTCCACTCTGCCGAGCGGCGCCGTCACCGGTGGAACATGATCAAAAAAGCCACCGTTTTCATCGTAGGTAACAAGCAAAACCGTCTTCGCCCACTGGGCCGGATTCGCGCCAGAGCCTCGACGATGAGAGAAAGAATATTCTCTCCAAACAGAGGTGGCGCGGGCGGGTGATCCGACGTTAGAATCGACCCCACCAGCCAGCAGACTTGGGGCAAATTCCCAAGCGCTACGTCGGTTAAGAAGTCGACGGGGAACTGCGGTCCGAATGCGTTCTGAAGCAGGACGGATGCAGGATCCTGAAAATTCTTGAAGTAAGAAAGAACATTGTCTGAGAATCCCGCCGAGAATCGTCTCGTCAGGCGACGAGTAGACCTTTCAGGAAATGCCCCGAGCCTGCAGTTGTTCGGGCATGGTCATATAGGTCAGATGGCCATAAAGGCCGCGCGATTCATTCACCAAATAATTCGACATTCCACAGCCTGTATAATCGTTCGGAGATTGTCGATCGCTAGAGAGTTTCACGGCTATTCTTCTGCCCTTCGTTCGTATGCCGCTGCAATCGCAGAGAGTGGCTTCTTCCGCATATTCGTATGGAACACATGAATGACTGCCGTCAGTTCTACATTGACGGGAAATGGGTGAGTCCGACTAAACCCAACGATTTCGAAGTCATTAACCCCGCCAGCGAGGAGTCGATCGCAACGATCTCGCTGGGCAGTGCGGTCGACGTCGACAAGGCAGTCGCCGCGGCCAAGAGGGCTTTTGAGTCGTACTCGGAGACGACTCTCGATGCTCGACTGGCATTGCTGCAGGGGATCGCCGAAGTTTATCAGTCAAAAATTGATCAGATGGCCGAGATCATTTCCCGGGAAATGGGTGCACCCCTATCGCTGGCACAAGCGGCGCAGGCTCCAGCGGGGCTCAGGCATCTGCTAGAAATCGGCAAAGTTCTCGCACACTTCAAATTCGAAGAGCTTAAGGGTTCGACCCTCATGCGCAAAGAGCCGATCGGTGTGTGCGGACTCATTACTCCTTGGAACTGGCCCATGAATCAGATCGTGTGTAAGGTGGCGCCCGCGCTTGCTGCGGGGTGCACCATGGTCCTGAAGCCGAGCGAGATTGCACCACTCTCGGCGTACCTGTTCGCGGAGATTCTGCACGAAGCCGAGGTGCCGCCCGGCGTTTTCAATCTGGTGAATGGCGATGGGCCCAGCGTGGGCGCAGCGATCGCTTCGCACCCGGACATCGCCATGGTCTCTTTCACCGGGTCCACGCGAGCCGGCGTTGCTGTGGCCTTAGCGGCAGCTCCCACGATTAAGCGGGTTACGCAGGAACTAGGCGGGAAGTCCGCCAACATCATCCTGGCGGATGCTGATCTCGAAGATGCAGTCAAAGAAGGCGTGCGCGCCTGCTTTCGCAACACCGGCCAATCCTGCGATGCGCCTACTCGCATGCTGGTTCCGCGGTCCAAAATGGCTGACGCGGCCGCAATCGCGAAGCAAGTCGCCACCGCCACCAGAGTCGGGGACCCTTGTAACGAAAGCACTACCATCGGGCCACTCGCCAACAAGGCTCAGTTCGATAAAGTACAGGGTTTCATCCAGCAGGGCATTGCAGAGGGAGCCGAGTTGATCGCGGGTGGCCTCGGGCGTCCGCCCGGCATGAATCGTGGCTACTTTGTGAAGCCGACTGTATTCTCAGGCGTTGACAATGAGATGACCATCGCGCGCGAAGAGATTTTCGGTCCGGTTCTTTGCATCATTGCTTACGAGGGCGAAGATGACGCAGTGCGAATTGCCAATGATACGGCGTACGGGCTGTCAGGCTATGTGACATCGGGAGACAAGGAGCGGGCACGCCGGGTGGCAAAGCGAATGCGATCAGGGAACGTACACATTAACGGAGCGCGGCTCGACTTCGCGGGTTGCTTTGGAGGCTATAAACAGTCGGGCAATGGCCGGGAATGGGGCGAATCTGGACTCGAAGAATTTCTCGAGTTGAAAGCCATTTTTGGTTTCGAGACTGCATGACGATAAGTTAGAATGTTCGCAGTCCGATCAATTGTCCCGCAACTTGCCCGATCCCCCTCCGGGGCATGCGAATCGGGAAGGCTAGATGAGCAAGCTCCCGTTTTTACGCGAGAAGCATCTCGTTACCCGAACTTGTGTAACTTGAAAATGCGTGGCGCCCTGACATAATTGGTTCTCGGTATGCCTACGCCTGCGCATTGGCGGCCAAGGTTTAGCCTGAATCCTATGCAAACATCGACCATGGTCGAGCTGCTCACCCCGATTTGGCAGCGGGTGTTGCAGCTTTCGTCCGTCGATATCGAAGACAATTTTTTTGATGTGGGCGGAGACTCTTCGCTAGCCCTGCAACTGTTCAACGAAATAGCGCGCGCCGGGGGGCGGGAATTGCCGCCGGTCACGATATACTTCGCACCCACCATCGCGGCTCTGGCTGCGGTTTTGGAGCAGGCGGCTGATGTCCGTCTCCCACCATTGGTTTTGCTTAAGGAGGGCTCGGCCCGACCACCGCTTTTCATCACGCATGGCTTGGGCGGGAGCGTTATCGATTTTTTCCAGGTTGTAAAGAGTATTCAGATTTCGCACCCGATCCATGGAATGCAGGCGAAGGGCATTGATGGGATAGAAGAGCCGTTCGACCGGATCGAAGATATGGCGCAGTTTTATCTGGATGCGATTCAGCAGGTGCAACCGCACGGACCTTATCTCTTAGCCGGTTATTCGCTCGGCGGCCTCGTGATTTTTGAAATGGCCCAGCGGCTGATTGCAGCCGGAGAAAAGGTAGGGTTGCTGGCCATGCTGGATTCTTACCCTGACATACGTTATCTGTCACTGTCGCAACGTGTGCGTCTGGTAACCCGTCTGGCGACGCGGCGTGCCGCGACCGCCATGAGATTGCCTGCGAGCGAGGCACTCTCTCTCATTGTGCGCCCCTCCCGACGACGCTCGCTCGCCCCGAGAGTGTCCTATCAACCGCCGGCCGATGTGCCAGTATCCCCAGCCATGCAACGGGCTCGGGAATGCGCTTACCTGGCGCTCACTCGCTATAAGCCGCGATTTTATCCTGGCAAGATCCGGTTCGTAAGGGCGGCAAATCCCACCGACTTTCCCGCGGATCCGGCTTCCGTTTGGGCACATTTGGCCAGTCAGTTCGAAGTAGAAACCGTCCCCGGCGATCATCTGGGAATCATGTCCACGCACTATGAGAAACTGGCAGGCGCAATCTCACGCTATGTACAGGAAGCACTCCGATAGCCCGCCCACTCCGCGTTTTGCTACGTACAAAGTTGTGAGGACAGCTCAATGAATGGGGCCGAGAGTCTAATTCGGACTTTGGTGGCGGCAGGAATTGATACTTGCTTCACCAACCCTGGCACGTCCGAAATCCATATTGTCGCCGCTCTCGATCACATCCCAGAAATGCGGTGTGTGCTGGGTTTGTTCGAAGGCGTGGTCACCGGCGCCGCAGATGGATACGCCCGCATGACCGGGAAACCAGCATGCACTCTGCTGCACCTCGGCCCCGGACTCGCGAACGGCCTTGCGAATTTGCACAACGCCAGCCGGGCGCGGGTACCGATCGTCAATTTGGTCGGCCAGCATGCGACCTATCATTTGAAGCACGACGCACCGCTGACATCGGATATAGAAGGCATCGCTCGGCCTTACTCCAAATGGCTCCGCACCTCTCGCGCTTCTTCCGAAATCGGACGCGACGCGGCAGAAGCCGTAGTTGCTGCTCGTAGCGCGCCCGGCCAGATTGCTACGCTGATTGTTCCCGCCGATGTTTCCTGGAGCGAAGGCGGTTCGATCGCGGCCATTCCGGAGTCGCCTAGATCTCCGCTGCCGGACAAGCGGAGCGTCGAACGTGCGGCCGAAATGCTCCGATCAGGTTTGCGAACAGCAATCTTACTTTCAGGAAATGCCTTGTACGGCCAAGGTCTGGTCGCGGCCGGGCGCATCGCAGCGGCCACAGGGGCTAAGCTGCTGGCTCCGTATCCCGTGTCTCGCCTTCACCGGGGTGCTGGAATTACAAAAGTGGACCGAGTTCAGTATGTCCTCGAGCAGGGGATCGAGCAGTTCAAAGAGTTTCGTCAGCTGATTCTAGTGGGGGCGAAGGCTCCAGTCGCGTATTTCGCTTATCCGGGAAAAGACAGCGAATTCATTTCCCCGGAGTGTGAGATCCACACGCTGGCGAGTCCAGGGGAAGATTATATGGGCGCGCTCGAAGCGCTGGCAGCGGACGTGTCGGCACGGGGCACAGAGCTGGAAGCAGAAAAATCGGAACGGCCATCCATGCCAAGCGGGGAGATTACGCTCGCGGGGCTCGCCGCGGCGGTTGGCGCCCTGCTGCCCGAAAACGCGATCGTAGTCGATGAGTCCATGACATCGGGACGTGGGCTGATGGCTGCAACCAAAGGAGCCCCGCCCCATGAGTGGCTGACAAATACGGGCGGCTCGATCGGCATTGCCTTGCCACTGGCAGTGGGTGCAGCGGTGGCTTGCCCGGATCGCCGGGTTTTGTGTCTGAGCGCCGATGGGAGTGGGATGTATACAGCTCAAGCCCTGTGGACGATGGCACGAGAGGGTCTCAACGTCACCACGGTAGTTTTTGCCAACCGGGACTATGCCGTCCTGAAGCGTGAGTTTTCCTACATGGGTGTAGGCGATCCTGGGCCTCGGGCTGCAGCCATGTTCGAGATTGGGCACCCCGATCTCAGTTGGACGCTACTGGCGAAGGGAATGGGAATGCCCGGCATCCGTGTTACTTCGCTGGATGAATTCGGGAAGGCGCTACGCGCGGGTTTGGAGAGTCAAGGGCCGATGCTGATTGAGGTGCCTCTGTAGCGCCTGGGTTTCCGCACCAACGTGCGCGAGCCGTCTGAGGAATGTTTCCCACGCCGACCGAACCTGCCGTAGTAGCTGGTTCTTACCGCACAAACTCTGCATCGTTCGCAAAAAAAACGCCGACATCCCACTCGGGATGCCGGCGCTGAAATGATAGGTTACGGTTTGATCTGGAAGACGACGCCGTCCCCGTCCACACCGCCGTATCCCGTCGTACCATAAAGATTGCCTTGCTTGTCCAAAACCAGATTACTGTAGGCAAACCGGCCGTCGTTGCTGCCCGTAAACACATAAAGCGATGTGTACGTCCATGTACCGCCTGAGGGTGTCAGTTCGTACACGGTTCCCGATTCATAATTGCCGTCGCAGTGGGTGGTGCCGTATAGATTACCGGCTGCATCCATCATGAGGTTTCGGAAAGGTCCCGAAAGGCTCCAGCCGGGTATGTTGTAGAGCACGCTGAAGGTCCAACTGCCGTTCGAGGGCGTGAGCTCGAAAATCGTGCCGCCCGCTCCCGTGCCACCGCCAGTGGCGCCGCCATAAAGATTGCCCGAGTGATCGAGGATCACGCCGGCGTACGGCACACTTCCGTCGTTGCCTCCCTGGAAATTGTAAAGAATGTTTTCTGTCCAGCCGGATTTCGACCGCTGCAACTGGAAAACGGTGCCGTTTCGATAGGAGCCTCCGGCAGAAGTCGTGCCGTAAAGATTGTGCTTCGCGTCCAGGGTGACGCCAGCGACAGGAGTTGCTCCATCGGAGCCCTGGCCGAAACTGTAGAGCACTTTCTCGGTCCATTTCCCGGCCTTTTTCTTTGAAGGAGACAGCCGGAAGACCGTGCCATTGCCGGTCGCGCCGCCCGCCGTGGTGGTGCCGTAGAGATTTCCAAGCTTATCCATCGTCAAAGCAGCTACCGGACTTGCCCCGTCCGTGCTCCCGGTGAAGCTGTACAGCACGGTCTCCTTTCCTTTCTTCGTGATCCTGAACACCGTCCCCGCGCCGGAGGCTCCTCCAGCGAGGGTCGTACCGTAGAGGTTGCCCAAAGCATCCATGATCGGGCTTGCCTGGGGATTTGCGCCATCTGCACCACCGGTGAAACTGTGCAACACCAACTCCGTGCCTTTCCCGGTAATCTTGAACACCGTACCGGCAGAGGAAGGTCCGCCGGCACTCGTGGTGCCGTAGAGATTTCCTCCGGCAGTGATTGCTAGGCCCGCCAAAGGATTCGCGCCGTCACTTCCGCCAGAAAAGGCATGAACTATGCTCAAGCTCTGAGCTTGCGACCATGGCGTGGGCACCGCCGCTAGTACGAGCGCGAAGGCGAATCTCAGTATGTACTTCACATTAGCTGACATCGATCCAACTTTCATAATGGATACCTAATCCTCAATTGATTCGAATCGCAATTTGCTGGGCTCATTTGGGAGCCGAACCGCGGGGGCGGCGTGACCAGAGTGTCGAAGTGTCCTATGCTGCATCAATGCTGTCAAGATGCAGAGTTTTGCATATTTCGCGCGGCTGCAAAATCCACGTCAAGCGCGTTGTTGCCTATGAATCCCGAAGCGGGCGGCTCCGAGGGGCAATATTGAGGATGGTCGATGCGCCGGTCGCGACAGATGGCGAAGAGGTAAGGTACCTATTCCGGTTCATACTGGGCAGATATGATGCCGCGGCACCTACTCTACACGCAGCAGTAGAGCGGGTTCGATCATAAAGTCCAGAGCATTGATGGCCTTAACCAGCTGGCTAATCATAGGCTCGGAAACCGGCTCAACTGTGATGACGAATGACGACTGGCTCTCTTCTTTGCGAGATTCTTGCTCGAGGGACGCAATATGGATATCGAAGGCAGCCATGAGTTCGGCCAGGCGAGCCACTGTCCCACGCTGATCTTTTGCGGTCAGGTTAAGACACCAGCGAACGGGTCGAGGTACTTGGCGGATCTCGAGTTCGGGAGAATTGGTAAAGCCGGCAACACTCTTGGCCCGCAATCGACCAGCCGCGAAATCGCGTGCAATTTCGATGAGATCTGAAACCACCACAGCTCCGGTCGCGTCGCCGCCCGCACCGCGACCATAAAACATCTGGGTTCCAATCTTATTGCCGGTTATGAAGATGGCATTGTTCACTCCCTGCACCCTGGCCAGCAGAGAATGGCGACTCACCATCCAGGGACGCACCGAGACCTCGAGCCCGGCTTCGGTGTTCTCTGCCGAACCTATAAGGCGAATCGTGCTGTCGTGTTGGTTTGCGAAGCGAATGTTGATCGATCTAATCTGGCGGATGCCGCAGGTGGGAATCCGCGATATGTTCAAACGCCCCCCAAAGGCCATGCGAGCCAAGATACAAAGCTTGTCACGACTGTCGATGCCATCGATGTCGAGCGAAGGGTCAGACTCCGCGTATCCCGCCTTCTGGGCTTCATGAAGCGCATTGTCAAACTCGATGCCTCGTCCCTCCATTTCGGTGAGGATGTAATTGGCTGTACCATTCATGATGCCGCGTACGGCGCACAATTGGTCGCCCGTTGTCGACTCGTGCATGATGCGGACGATAGGAATACTGGACGCTACGCTGCCTTCAAAACCAATGGGCAGATTTCGGGAAGCTGCCAGAGCAAATAGCGCGTCACCGTGCTCCGCCAAGAGGTTCTTGTTGGCGGTTACCACGGGCTTGCCCGCGTCCAAAGCGGCACGAACAAGTTGGAGAGACTGGTCAGTCCCGCCCATAACTTCCACGACGATGTCTACGTCGGGAGCATGAACCAGTTCCTTCCAATCGGAAACGAAGCGCACGCCGTCAGGAATGTCTTGGGACCTGATGGGTGAGCGGCGACATATGACGGAGACGGCGAGCTTAACACCGCTGCGCCGCTCGATGAGGCCCGCGTGTTGGGAGATAATGCTCGCGGTGGCGCGGCCAACTGCACCAAAGCCGACGATGCCGATGCGAACGGTTGTCATCACTTCGAGAAACGCGCCAATCTCAGTGGAAAGCAGCCTTGGAGGCTACACCATTCAATCATCAATGAGTGTGAATTGACAGCCGGACCCCTATCCATGCGCCTCAGCGAGTCGAACGCCCCTGAACATCCACTGTACTGGGCGGGGCGTCTTTCACCAAGATAACCAAGGTTACTCAAGTGAACTGTAATTTAACGTTTGAGTGTGCCATTCTACATGCTGCGAGGCCTGCCGGCGGGAAGGCACAGCGGAAACAGACAATGGTCCAGGGTCAAGCGATCTCAGTTACCACGCCAGTGTTCAGCATAATCATAGCTGTTTATGATGACTGGATCGCCCTTGATAAGTGCCTGCGTTCCCTGTCGCAACAAAAGCTCGGTCCAACTTTCGAGGTGATCGTGGTAGATGACGGCAGCAGTGTGGCTGCGCCGGAAAGATTTCATGAATGGACCCATCAGCTCCCGCTAACCATCGTTAGGCAATCTCATGCGGGAATTCCTAGTGCGCGAAATCGCGGAATTCAGATTTCTAAAGGCTCAGTACTGCTATTTGTGGACGCAGACTCGAGAACCCAAGAACACTGCCTGTCAGCCCTTGCGGCAACGATCGCGGACTCGCCCCAACACGATTATTTTCAACTGCGCCTGGTCGGAGATTGCTGCGAGCGAGTAGGCCGCGCGGAAGAGTTGCGGCTGAGAACTTTTCAGGAACACATGCTGCAGCCCGACGGTCGCATTCGATACCTCAACACGGCCGGATTTGCCATTCGACGATCCAGAGTGAACATCGAGGCGGGTCTGTTTGATCCGGTCGCGCTCCGGGCGGAAGACACACTGTTGCTGGCCAATTTAATTCAAGCCGGTGAACTGCCACTCTTTGTTCCTACTGCCATCGTCCAGCACGGGATTCCTTTATCTTTGATGGGATACCTTTACAAGGCGATCCCCTCCACTCGTCTGGAAGCAAAAGCATATGAAATCATCGCTTCCAAGGGTGTGAGAATCCGAGTCACCAATCACGAACGCCTGAAAATGTTACGGTCAATGTGGAAGATTGCCGGCCAACGTTCCATCGGAAGATCTGCGTGGTTTGTCCTGGTGGCCCGGCAAGTGTTGCAGCGCATCGCATCTTTCGGGCGTGAAAGCCTTCGCACCCGACCCAAAGCGGCAGCGCGACCAAATCTGCATGAATCCGAAAAAAATAGAGCCCTATAATTTTGTTGGCTTGTTGCCAGTCTATTTTCTGGGTCGTGATTCAGAAGAAAATCTGACTATGCTTTGTGCCAGATCCAAACCGTTGACGTGACCGCAGCAGACGCCAACTAAACCATAAAGCTGCGCCAATCGCGGTGCCAAGCGTGTTCGTTATTATGTCGGTCATGCCGGAATCTCGTGTGGGGAGGAATGCCTGCAACACTTCAATGGTAAGACTGATTACTCCGCCTAAAATGATAGTGGCTAGCACGGCCCGATTCAGGGGTCGCGCCGGGGACAAGTATGCACAAAAAAACAATCCCAGGGGAACGAAGCCGCCAACGTTGATCAGAACATTCTTGACATAACTCCAGCTAGGGTCGAATTCATCCCAAGGCGTTCTTAGAAACGGTGCGTGCAGAACGAAATAATGCTCGGGAATGTGGAGATCAGCTCCTGAGTTCATCAGGTCGTGAACGATGGAGCCCATCCCCGCGCGGAACAAATAGAGTGCGGACGGAGCTTCGTTTCTGATCTCCGTGGTTTGGTTCGCCATCCACCGGTCATAGTTTTGCAAGACCTGGGTTGCGGTCAGCTCTCGATCGTAAATCGCCAAACCCATGACCTGGCCTTGCCAACCATTGTCCACCAGGGGATAGTTGCCGACGATAAGTTGGCCGGCCAAATCGCTAGCAGAGATTCCGAACGCCTGAGACACGCGTACGAGTACGCCATTCACATAGACCGCGGTGCCTTGGGGGCTCGAGGTGATGGTGAGAAACAGCTCTCGATTCTTGCGGAAAACATGATTAACGTAGAACTTGGTTTTTGTGCGGCTCTGCGCGCCTGCACTCAGGTGTCGCAAGAATAGATCGTCGATAGACTGGTGCAACGAAAATGTGACGATGCGATTCTCCGGAACGTAAAATGCCAGAATGGTGCCGCCGATATCACTGAAATCCGGTTTCACCCAAAGCTCGATGCTGCAGGACGTTCCGTCTTTCAAACTGGGAAAGCTGGACGCTGCGGAACTCAGAATCAGTCCGTGAGCGCCAAACTCGAGGCCCGCGCCGCTGCTTGACCAACTCACCTGATTCTTAGGCGCATGGAATGGCCACAGTCCTGCGGTCAAGATCCCCAATAAGATACCCACACACAGTATTCCCAGGACCTTGTTCTGCATCGCTATAGCCAGCGTCGTTTGATCACGGTTTTAGGCAGGTCGATCAACCTTGGTCCGATCATTGCCGGATTGTGATTCGCCTAGGCATGCAGGGCTTGCGCAATCCTCTCTCCCGCGTGGCCGTCCCACAACTCCGGTATTGATCCGTGCTTGGCTTTTCCTTCGAGAATCCTTCGCAGTTCGGAGTTAAGCAAGCCCAGATCCTGTCCAATGAGAACATTTGTCCCCATGCTGACAGTCACCGGACGTTCGGTGTTGCTGCGCAAAGTGAGGCATGGGATCCCTAAGTAAGTGGTTTCTTCCTGAATGCCGCCTGAGTCGGTAATGACTACGGCGGCGCGGCTCTGCAACGAGAGAAATTCGATGTAGGGCAACGGCTCCAGCAGGTGAAGCTTTTCGATATTGATACCGAATTGCTCAATGCGCTGCCGGGTTCGCGGGTGTACTGGGAACACTACTTCTAATTGCTCGTGGACTTCGAGAAGAGACTTGAGAACGTTGCGCAAGCGTTCGCTGTCATCGACATTTGAGGGACGATGAAGAGTAACCAGAGCGTAGCGTTCGGGCAGACCGTTCGCGGGGTATTGCCGGGCAGCGGGGAGAAGGCGGATCAGCGAATCGATCATCACATTCCCTACCCGGCAGATTTTTTCCGCTGGCACGCCCTCGTTTTTAAGATTAAAGTCACCATCCTCGGAAGGCGTAAACAAGATATCGGCGAGCCGATCCGTCACTATGCGGTTGATTTCCTCGGGCATGGTGCGATCAAAAGAACGCAGGCCTGCCTCGACGTGCGCCACCGAAATAAGCAATTTGGAACAGACCAAAGCTGCTGCCACCGTTGAATTCACATCACCGTAGACCAGCACCACGTCCGGTTTTCTTTCCAGAACCACCGACTCGAACCGCTTCATCACTTCAGCAGTCTGCACCGCGTGGCTGCCGGAGCCGACTTCGAGGTTCACATCCGGCTCGGGTATGCTGAGCTGAGAAAAGAAAACGTCTGACAAGTTCTTGTCATAGTGCTGTCCGGTGTGGACCAGGGTCTGGCGGCAGCCGGACCACTTCCCCAGAGCCTGCATGACGGGCGCAGCTTTCATGAAATTCGGCCTGGCTCCTACTACGTGAAGAATGTGCATAATTTATCCAACTTATCGTACCGATTTACGGCGGCCATCGCGGCATCAAAAGAAAAGCATATTGCTGTGGTTCACGGTTCCTGCTGATCTGTCCTCGCACGTTCGCCGGGACGGCCGGCGGACCGATGGGGAGCATTCAGCTGCGGAAACCGGCGGGACCGAACTGAGTCAAGCCGAATAAAACACCCTTAGGCGCAGGAACTTCAGCCCCGATAAATGACGCGATACTGATTGCCTGTCCCGGAAAGCGCACTATACCACGGATTGAATCAGCTGCCCCCCATAGTCCGAATTGGGTTCTGGACTGAGGGTGAAATACCATATCCCGCGGCCACTCACGGCAATTTAGATTTGTTTCTGGTCTGTTCTCACTTATGAGAAACTATCGGAGGACAGCGTCTATGAGGGTAGCTATTCTGGCGATACATATCCTGGGAATGTGCTTGCTGGTGTCCGTTTTTCTGGGCTGCTCGCACCCTCAAGCCCAACTCGTCAGTGCGTGGGATCAAAAGGCTGCCACCACTTACCTCGATCAAAGAGAGGGCTGGTGGATGGGATGGTCGGGAGCCGCGCGCGATCACGGCACGTTTTGCGTCTCTTGTCACACCTCAGTAGCCTATGCGCTTTCCCGGCCTACGCTTCGCACCGCGTTTGCTGAAGAAGGTCCGTCAGTCAATGAGCGCAAGCTGCTCGAGAACGTCAGAAAACGCGTGCAGCTTTGGAACGAAGTTGAGCCATTCTATCGCGATCAGGGATATAAGGCCGCCGAGTCCCGCGGGACCGAATCCGTTCTCAATGCGTTAATCCTCGCCAGCTACGATGGGCAAGGCGGACGGCTCAGTGACGATACGCGAGCCGCGTTTGACAACATGTGGGCGCTGCAACTAACGGATGGGAATAAGAAGGGCGCATGGTCGTGGCTTCAGTTCGATCTGGAGCCGTGGGAAGCGAATGACTCACAATTTTATGGCGCTGCTCTGGCGGCGGTAGCGACAGGAACCGCTCCGGAAAACTATCGTTCAACGCCACGGATCCAGAATAATCTCCAGCTCTTACGCGAGTATCTGGATCGCGAATATGCGCCGCAGTCCACAATCAATCGGGTGATGCTGTTGTGGGCTTCGGCGAAATTGCCGGGACTCCTTCAGCCACAACAGCAACAGGCTATCGTCAATGAAGTTCTGAGCAGGCAGCAAGCTGACGGAGGCTGGGAACTGTCTTCTCTCGCCTATCCCCAAACAGGATGGGGTCTATCCAGACTCTTCAGAACGTGGTTGCGGGAAGACGGATCGTCGCAGGAACAAAGAAGTGACGGCTATGCCACCGGCTTGATCGTACTGGTGCTTCCACAGGCGGGACTGGACCGCAACAGTGCGCCCGTAAGGCGAGGAGTCGAATGGTTAATGAGCAACCAGAATAAAACGACAGGCTCCTGGCCGAGCTACTCGTTAAATAAGCGCAGAAATCCCTCGTCAGATACTGGCCGCTTCATGACCGACGCCGCGACCGCTTATGCCGTGCTGGCGTTGACGCAGAACCGAAATCCAGCGGTCCCATTGGCGTTGGCATCCGATCACTGAAGTTATAACCCCCGAATAACTTAACGCTTCAAAGCCCGATCTTCGCCTGGGTTCGAAATTCAACATTTGCCAAGGGAACAAGCGGTGCTTAATCGTGTCTCTCACACTGTAGGTTTGCCCCGTGGCATCTTGGGGCCAGTGGTCCATCAGCGCATTTCTCCGATTGGCTTTCGACCTAGCCAGCGAGACAGTTCGCTTCTTGTCATTTATCTGTGTAGCAGTCGGTTGTGACCTGCTCAACTTCCAATCGTCTCGACATACAGGAGAGATAGCGCGTAGAAATATTCGGCGCAAAGTCAGTCAGCAAGTTTGGTTAAATTTGGTAGCCACATGCCTAACCAGACTCTTTCTTGTGGCGTCGTTCGTCCGGCTGGCGCTCGGACACATCAGACAGAAAACTCTCAAGAATGAACTCTATTTGCTTATTCAGTGACCTGTGTTCGTGCTTGGCAAGATCGGCAAGTTTATCCTTCAGACCCTGCCGAATTCTGAGCAGTAATGCTGCACTACGCTCTGGCATTCTTTGACCGCCCTTGTTAACAGGTTAGCGCCCCCTTGATAGATATGATATCGTTGTGATATCGTTACGATATGCCAAGGAGGGCTTCTAACATGTCTCACCGTGGAGCTAAGACAAAGCTAATACGTGACAATGTGCGCACAGTCAAGAAACTTTATCCTCAGGTCACCAATTCACAAATGCTAGTTCTTCGAGATATGACCCGTACACTCAACCTCTCAGTTCGGGTTGGTGACCTCCTCATGCTGGACGGTAGATGGTACGTCACTCATGCCGGATTGCTGCGACTCGCCCAAAGGCGGAGGTGTTCCAGCATAAAAACACAATTGGTCGAAAACGTTTCGAATCCAAGCCAGGGCCGCTGGGTTTTTAAGGCAATTGTTCTCAAACCGGAATCTCAGAGCTTTGTAGGATACGGCGATGCCGACCCATCCAATGTTTCGTTCCTGGTTCACGGCGCCGAGATGCGAGTTGCCGAAACTCGGGCCGTTAATCGCGCCTTACGCAAAGCTTACGGAATCGGCATTTGCTCCGTCGAGGAGATTGGCTCCCTCGGGGAACCGTCGAAATCCACTTCCCCGTCAAAGAACTTTGCACCGCGACCCACCAACGGAAATTACGGCGGACGGACAGTCCGCGATCACCTCTGCCAGATAATTCGCCAGCATCAACTCGACCCCGCCTTAGTCAAGTTCTATGCCGCCGGCTTCTGCGGAGTGAAGATGCTTCGTGAAGCCACTCGCGAGCAGGTCGAAAACTTTGTCGCCCACCTAGCCGATTGGGCCACGAAAGACCGAGATTCCCTGCTCTGTCAGCTTAACACCTATCTCGGCGCGAAAGAAGGTGCCGCGTGAGACGCCAGATCACGGGCTTGCACGCCTCCGACCGGTGCGCCGCCGATCAGATCCCCGACGGGCTCTTTCTGGTCCGCGTCCATCGCGTCCAGTTTCGCAAGTACGCTCAGAAGCCCTACTACACAATTGCTCTGGCGATTCTTGAACCGCGCCAATTTGCCGATCACGTGATTTCGAGCCGGCTCTATTGCAGCCCGAAGGCCCTGTGGAAGCTGAGCTGGTTCTTGCGCGACTTTGGCTATGATGCCGAACTGCTGGGCCGTGATGAAGTCGATGAAAGTCAGCTTGTCGGTCTAAAGGGCGTGGTCAAGATCAGTCACATCGCGCTGAACGGCACTTCCCTGCTCCGGTTCGAGGGGTTTGCACCCTCCAGTCGATGGGAAGAGTTATCGCCAACCAATCTGGAGAACCCGCAGGTGGCCTGATGACCTACAGCTACACTCAGATCAGTCAATACCTGACTTGTCCTCGGCGTTATCGCCATCGCTACCTCGACGGCTGGAAGGAGAAAGATACCCGTGCGGCGATGCTATTCGGTCGTGCCTTCGAACAGGCTCTGGGTGCCTACTTTCGTCGTGAAGATCCCGGGGATGTCCTTTTTCGCGAGTGGTCAACTTGCAAAAATCAGAGCCTGTTCGAAGGCACGACCGAATAGCATCGCCGCACGGGTATCTTTCTCCTTCCAGCCGTCGAGGTAGCGATGGCG
>Ga0207066_1124_pt1 | contig 19903 bp, 19 predicted proteins | sample Alteio_BWMinCont_24_FD_153490 | JGI IMG/M metagenome (GOLD analysis project Ga0207066, IMG submission 153490) | Enriched cells from forest soil in Barre Woods Harvard Forest LTER site, Petersham, Massachusetts, United States -... | ecosystem: Environmental > Terrestrial > Soil > Temperate forest >...
ATGTTCGGGGCGTTCCCCGCCAGAGAGCCCAAATAAGCATCGCCTGTATCTATACATTTCGAATATGTATAGGACAGTTGCGCTTGAACGTTCTGGGTAAGTCTCCGATTTACGCTGGCTTGAAGAGAGTTGTAGTGCGAGTTGGTACCGTTTGGACCCAAAGGGAATGTGCCCAACGCCGGGTTCGAACGCCCGCTACCGATGGTGGTTTGGGTGAAGTGATAGACTTTGTTCGCATCGATAGTGTATGGAACGGGATTGTTCTCATTTCCCGTGATCAGGTTCACGCCACGGGATCCTACGTAGCCCACCGACAGCACCGTGCCTTGAACGATCTCGCGCTGAATATTGAGGTTATATTGCATCATGTACGGAGTCGTATGGACTTGCCACGCGGCCCCTTGGAGACTGCTAGGAAAAGATGGCGCACCGCCGATGGTGAACGGCGGAGCTCCTCCTAAAATCGATGGATTTTGAAACGGTATAACATTCTGACCGGGCGGAGAAGCCTGCGAGATGATATTCCATGGCGGAGTGGCGATCAGTCCGATAGCCCATACACCTGGATACAGAACATCGTGGAACATTCCGAACCCGCCACGAATAGAGGTCTTGTGATCGGCGAACAGGTCGTAAGCGAAACCCACGCGCGGATCGAAGTTCATCAAGGACGGATTTGTAATCATCGCGTGTTTAACACTGGTGAAGCCGGTGTCCGTACTGTAATTGACGACCGTATGCAGATTGTTGCGAATCTCCACTGGGTTGGTGGTGGGTTGATACCGCAATCCCAGGTTCAAGGTGAGCTTGGGCGTCACTTTCCAATCGTCCTGAGCGTAGAAGACAAAATCGATTTCTCGAAAATCCCGGATCGGATAATTACTGGGCGAGGCCGTGGCTCCGTTGACCGTTCGCGCCATGCCGGCCAAAAATAAAGGAATGCTCCCAAAGGTCCAACTGGATTGGCTTTGGTAGGGCCAAAGAGTGGAGGACTGAACGCGGTCAATGGACGCGCCGAATCTCAGGCTGTGAGCGCCTCGTGTCCAAGAAAGGTCGTCGCCTTCGGAATAGCGGTTCTGAACCTGGCCGACGGGTGCAGGCGCCGCGCCGCCCGTGCCGATGGTGGTAAGCGCGGCAACCGCGATCGTGGCATCCGGCCGGCCCGCTCCCGGGAAGAGCTGGAGCGCTGGATGAGTGGCTCCCGCTGTACCAGCAACATTTGTACGCGAGAAAGAAGCGCGAACGATGTTGATTACTGCCGGAGAGAAAATATGCCGCTCCTCCATGTTAAAGAACTGGTTGGCTCCCGTGTCCACCTCTGGCCATAACCCCACATTTCCTCCGATGTAGGGGTACACGGTATCCTGCAGGTCCATGAAGTACCGCCCAAACAAGGAATCTTTCTCCGAGAGATTGTAGTCCACGCGCCCCAAGTAATAATTTTCGTGAGCCGGCTGGTTCTTCACCACGGTGGCTTGTCCCGTTCCCGCGGAGTTATTGATGTTAAAAGTGGGTTGCGGGAAAAGAGCGAGCACGGCGTTGATTGCCCCCGCGGTTGCGGCGTTCGTTGCAGTCGAGGTGCGGGCGAGCGGGACGGTGGCGGTTTGAGAGAATCCTTGGACAAACCGGATGCCTTCGTAGTTAAAGAAGAAGAACGCCTTGTCCTTCTTGATTGGACCTCCGATGCTGCCTCCGAATTGGTTGCGGCGAAATTCCGGAACCGTGGATGGATCCGTGAAATTCCGCGCATCCATGGCGCTGTTGCGCAGAAATTCGTACAGGGAGCCATGAAACGCATTCGTGCCCGATTTGGTCACGGAGTTCATAACCGCGCCGTTTCCGCCGAACTGCGCGCCGTAGGTATTGGTCAAGGTCTGGAACTCTCCGATCGCTTCGACTCCGAGCGATGTGCCCGTGATCGAACCGAGGCCGCGGTTGTAAAAGGTCTCAAGGCTCTGGTCATCCATTAGGAGCGCGGTTCCCTCCGGCCTGCCTCCCGCGATCGAAATCGCGGCATCCTTTCCTTGTCGCACGTTCAAGCCGACACTGCCGGCATAGTAGTTCTGCACGCCGGGCGCAAGCTGGATCAATTGCTCAAAATTCCGCCCGTTCAGAGGCAGCTCTCGCATCTGGTTTTGGTCCACTAATGCGCCGACTGTCGAGTTGGTGGTCTCCACCTGAGTCACCGCTCCTTCCACGGTTACTGTCTGCTGGGTCTGCCCGACAGGAAGCGAGACGTCCACCACATTTTGGCTCCCGACAGTGAGTGTAATTCCCTTATGAACCACGTTTGAGAATCCATCTTTGGAGGCCTGCACTTCGTAGTTGCCCACTGCCAGGTCGGGCACATTAAATCGTCCCTGCGCATCGCTTTGCGTGGACTGTACCTGGCCCGTTCCGACGTTTCTTACCTGAAGCGTGGCGCCGGCAATGCTGGCGCCGGAAGCGTCTGTCACCGTGCCCAGAATTGTGGCCGTGGTTGCTTGCGCGGCTAAGCGGCTAATGCCGATTTCGCCAAAACCCAACAGAAGGGCAATCAAGCTCGCAAGAGCATACGACCGCTTCTGAATAGTCCAACTTGATAACATTTGACACTCCTCGATCGAGCTAATTGCGCGCTATTGTTTTTCGGGGACTACTTGTGAATCACGCCGCCCGCCGGATCCCGGACCGTCCTGTTAAACAGCTGCTCCTCCGAGGGCACGCACAAGAACTCGTCGAGTCCCTCTGGTTTCGAGACTAAACTGAGCGTCTTAGTCACACTCACCCAAGGTTTCGTATATATCTTTGGATCGGTAATCGTCATGGAGAGTTCCATGGTGTCATGGTTCACGCGCCGGTACCGCTCCTGAAAGCGCATTTCATCGCTATGCACATTGCCCATTCGATCCAGCCACGTTCTTTCATCAAAGCCGAGCGAGTCCACCACGAATGTGTCGCCATCCCACTTGCCAACCGAATATCCGTGCCAGCGCGGATCGGGATCCTTGGGAAGCGGCCGGCCGTCGGTCCAAATGTCGCGCCAAAAGTGGCCGCGCTCGAAGAACTGCATCACTCTGCCGGGTATTTGAACCATCTCCACATTGTTTGGAAAATCCTCCAGAAACATGAGGCGCGGCATGCCCGGCGGGTCGCAATTGCCAAGTGGGTCGTTTCCTAGCGCCGGCGCGATGGCCCGGGGTCCGTAACCTGGCTTCGTAGCATTGAACTTCGCCTGGCCCTCCGGCGTAAACGGAGGCCTTTCATTGCTCATGGTAGGGTCACGGCGATTCATCGGGTGGTGCCAAACTCCGGATAGGTCATGGGGATCGGCCGGAGCTGAAATTTTGGCTTTGGCCGCTGGCGATGGCTGAGCGGTCTGAGCTAGCGCCGTGGACAAGTAGGCCGGCATTGCCACTAAGACAACGATCGCACCTATGAAACTATTTCGCATTTTAGACTCCTCACTGCTGTTGTCGTCCCGCTCCAGGCCCGCCGGTCCACGTTTTGCCATTCGGGAATACGATCTTCACAAGATTTCCAGACGGCGTGCCGGCCTTCGAGGGGTTGACGGTAACGGTGATCTGGTCGCCTGGCTTGAGACTATCCTTGGCCCAGCCCGCCGGCTTCAGCATGGCGGGAGGGAGAGATTCGACCGTCCAACTCGCAACCTGGCCTTTGTCGTCCTTCACGTCCAAAAAAATCCCGCAGTGGGGATTGGACCACAGGAATTGCGTCACCGTGCCGGTCAGGGTGACAGTTTTATCCATCGCATACGATGCCGAAGTCCCATGGTGGGCGAACAAGGGGGCGCAAATCATGAGGCCAGCGCCAACCACGATCAAAGAAGCTCTAGTTTTCATTTCATTTACTCCACGTGACGATTACTGCTGCTATTTTTTGAGGTATTCCAAAAGCCCCGGGTCCCTGTTGTTCTCTTCGCAGACATCCTCCAGAAGCCTCCACTCCGGATGCAGGTGCATGTCCCAACTTTGCGACCATGGTTTCGTAAAAATACCGGGATCGTCGGTCGTTATTTCTATGGACATGGTTGTCGGTCCGGTGCGCCGGTAGCGTTCGATGTAATGCGCGGCTTCAGTATGCATGTGATGCCTGGCATCGCTGTTCCAGGGCTTCAAGCCGATCGTATCGACGACCATTGTGTCGCCCTCCCAGTGAGCCACCGAATCCCCGTACCAAGTGGGATCCAGATCCTTGGGATGAGATCCTCCAATGGGGATGATGCGAGTGGTATGGTCATCCTCATAGGCGATTACCAGAAAGCCGGGAGGTTGAAAAAAGTGTTGCGCGCGCGCGGGCAGGTCTATATAGGGAAACCCGAGCGGTAAGCACAGCAATGTGGGGTCGTCGTGGCGGGGATCGCCGTTTAACTTCAAGGTCCACAGCTCCTGGCCGCCCGGTTTGAAGGCATCCTTGGGGGGCGTGAAAACGTACCTGCTAACATCAGGAATATCCGAGTACTTGGCCCCTTCTACGTGCTTAAAGCCCGCGCCAGCCCAAACACCGGATAGGTCCGGCTTACCCTCAGCCGTGTGGGGTATGGCCGTTTTGGACGCCGGCGATTGGCCGGCGGCAGATATAGAAACCAGCGCGAACATGGCGAGCAAGGCCGCATTAAATAACGAACGAATCAAACACTTTTGCACCGTGAATTCCCCCTTCATACCAGTCCGATGGCAACCTCGATGTTGCAGCCAATCGTAGGCCCTGGCACATCAGCGGTCATCATCACTGACCGTTCAACTGTTTGTGCTTGCGCTGTTCGGATTGCGCTGCTTGGCATTTCAGTTTGCCCATTATACTACAGGCACACCCCGGACTCTCAAAAAAATAAGAAGGTCCCGTTTGCCGTATGATGGTTAAGCCGGTCCGCGGAGAGACCCGTCCACACTGTCAGGGACCGCGAGCATTAGAGCGGAAGCTAATGAATACTTCATGGAGGAGTGAATGCGATTAAGTTTGTCCACAACGTTGTTCCAGGTTGCTGCCGGTCTCGCTTTTTCGGCTGCCTTGGCATTCGGTGCAACCCCCACCAGCGGCACCACCACCGGCAAAGCTGACCTGAAGTCGGCTGGACAACTGGCCTTTGGACCCAATGGTGTCCTATTCATAGGCGATGCCGTCGGCGCCGCGGTTTACGCAATTGAAACTGCGGATACGAAGCCAGCGGCCACAGCTGCAAACTTAGAAATCAAGGCCATCAATGAAAAGATTGCAGCCATGCTCGGCACTATGCCGGATCAGATCCTGATCAACGACATCAAGGTGAATCCCATCTCGAAGAAGATCTACCTCTCGGTATCTCGCGGTCGTGGGCCGGATGGCATTCCGGTGATTCTGCGCATCGACAACACGGGCAAGCTGGAGGAGTTTTCTCTGGATAACGTCAAGTACTCGATGGTTACGCTGCCGGATGCCCCCGAGTCGAAGCCGGATGCCGCGCCGAAAAAGACCCCCGAAGGCATGGGCGCTGGCAACCCGCGCGCCTCGACTATAACGGACATGTCTTATATGGATGGCAAAGTTATCATAGCGGGCGTATCGAACGAAGAGTTCTCCTCCGATCTGCGGTCCGTTCCTTACCCTTTCCACAGCGCCGAAAGAGGCACCAGCAGCGTCGAGATCTGGCACAGCCAGCATGGCAGATATGAGACTCGATCCCCGATCCGGACGTTCATCCCCTACACCATCGACAAACAACCGTACATCCTGGCGACCTACGCCTGCACACCTCTGGTCAAGATGCCTGTCAGCGCGCTGAAACCGGGCGCGAAAGTAGAAGGCGAAACCATCGCTGAACTAGGTGTGCATAATACGCCGCTCGAGATGATTCCGTATCGCAAAGAAGGGCATGACTACATCCTGGTGGCGAATAGCATTCGCGGCGTTATGAAGGTCAATGTGGATAACCTCGGATCTTACAAGCCGATCGTTCCGAAGAATGACGCTTGCAAGGCCTCGCGCGAGCCAGCGGTGTCAGTTCCGCAAGGCATGAAGAGTTGCGGCGTCGACTTTGGTGGAACTCCGTTCGAGACCCTCAAGGATCTCAAGGGTGTTTACCAAATGTCCAAGGCGGACGACAAGCACGCAGTGCTGCTTCAGGATTCCGCGGGCGGCGACACAGTGGCTTTCAACGCCGGCAATGCGACTGTCCAAACCCCAGAGATCAAGGGCACGCTGGACTTGAAGACCATCGCGCTCCCCTAGCCGCATGATCGCGAAGGCAGCGTTGGCGGTCTGCCTGCTGCCTCTGATTGGGCTGGCGCAGACCATTCAATTTGTGGACGGCGTTTTCAAAGTCGCCGGATGGCGTCCGGATCGCGTTGTCCCATCCGGTGGCTGGTCTTCCATCTTCGCGGTTTACGCAGGCGCGGAAGGAGCGCCACCAATGCTTGGCACGTATTCGGTGGAAGATGGCTCCTTAGTCTTTCGCCCGCGCTTCCCGCTCGCCGCGGGCGTTCACTACCGGGCTGTTTTCGAAACGCCCGGTGTTCCTCGGACAGAAGTTTCCTTCGACGGAGCAAAGCGCGAAAGCGTATCCTCCTCCAAAGTCGTCCGCGTTTATCCATCCGCGGATGTGCTGCCCAGCAACGCGCTCCGGATGTATATCTACTTCTCCGCTCCGATGAGCCGCGGCGAAGCCTGGAAGCACATCCGCGTTCTCGACGAAAGGGACAAGCCGATCGAACTGCCGTTCCTGGTTATCGATCAGGAACTCTGGGATCCCGCTTACCAGCGGCTGACGTTGCTGTTTGATCCCGGCCGAATCAAGCGGGGCCTGGTGCTCAACCAACAAATGGGACCGCCCATCGTCGAAGGCAGACAGTACACTCTGGAAATCGATCGTGGATGGCTGGATGCTCGCGGGGTCCCAATGGTGGAGGGTTTTCGCAAGACATTCCGGGGCGGCCCGTCGGATCGCACGCCGCCTTACCTGAACCAATGGCGCGTCAGCGCGCCGAGGGCGGGAACCGTCGAAGCGTTGGTCATCGATTTTCCCAAACCGATGGATTATGCATTGATGCAGCGGCTGATCGACATCCCAGACGTTGCTGGTTCGGTTGACGTGGATCGGCAAGAAACCCAATGGCGCTTCACGCCAAGCCAGCCTTGGAAGGCAGGCGGTTACCGATTGGCTGTCGATTCTTCACTGGAGGATTTTGCCGGCAACCGCATCGATCGTCCCTTCGATGTGGACAACTTGCAGCCTAGCAGCGGGGGTAGCGGAGAGAAAACGGCCTTTCTACCCTTCCAGGTACATTAATCAAAAACGCGGAGGGGGTACGCGGGTGTGCTTTGGTGCAAACTCAAGCCGCACGGCGAGATCGGTTAAGTTCCGCGCCTTCCCTCCCCTCGCACCGCTGATTCCATGGCGCGGCTTCAAAGTTAGTATTTGAGCTGCGTGATAACATACGTGCAGGAGAATCTGTGCAGCTTAATTGGAGAAGGCCCGGCGTAGCAGTGGTCTTCGTCACGGTCATCGCTGTAGCGTTCGCCGAGACCGGTGAGATCCGGCTTACGCCCAGCGAGGTCAAATGGCCGGTCAGCGTTTCGTCGTTGGTTGGAACGTCCGCCGTGGCGGGTATTCAAACTGTAACGCTGAAGGGCGATCCGACCAAACCCGGCGTGTACGCGATCCTGCTTCGTGTTGGACCGAACACGCGAATCGACGCGCATGCTCATCCCGACGATCGCGTGGCCACGGTAGTCTCGGGTACCTGGTACTTCGGCTACGGCCGAGAATTCGACGAGAAGGCATTGAAGGAATTACCGCCTGGCAGCTTCTACACAGAGCCACCGTCGACGAATCATTTTGCCATGACCAAAGCGGGAGGCGCGGTTGTTCAGATCACAGGCTATGGACCGACTGGCACCACGTATGTGGATGTTCTCAACGATCCAACGAAAAAGCATTGATTGAGGTGGCTGGGGCCGCCATCTCTTCGAGCCTTGAACAATATCTGCTACGTTCCAGCTCGCAAAAGCGCACCCAGCAATCAACCTCGTCGCGAATGCCACTTCTCGTCAATCGCAGCCACAAATCACGATTTTTTCGCAGTTAATTCTTTGTAGGTCGTTTCCGTAAAAGTCGGGAATCGTGGAGCGCCTGGACCCGCGGAGGGTGGATTCGACTCACCGAGCGTTTGCTTGATCTCATCGAGCGATTTTCCTTCGGCGACCATTTTTTTGATTTTTGCTCGTTTCTCTTCGGCCGAGGTCAAACGCTTTTCGAGATCGGCTTTCGTTTGCTCAGGTCCATGGCCCGGCAAGTACGTCTGGGCGTTGAGAGCCACCATTCCTTTCACGGATTGAATCCATCCTGCGGACGTGCCGTTCTTCTCTAAATGAATAAGCGGGTCGGGAATGATTGTAGCAATGAGGTCGCCCGTGAAGACGATGCTCTCGCTAGGGAGGTACACAACGAGATCACCACTAGTATGCGCGGGCGCCCAATGGAACAGCCGTAATTTTACACCGTCTATAGTAATGCTCTCCTTGTTCTTAGAGATGATCTTTGTGGGAAGATGTTCAGCGGGTGGCGCACCCCGGCCCCCTGCAGCGAGTGCAGAATCCTGCTCTTTTTTGTTGTTTTCCTGCGCGACAATCGTAATCCCCGTTGGGAACGATGCCAGGCCGTTCACATGATCTGCATCGCTGTGCGTAAGGATCACGGTTGTGATCGGCTTGGGCGTAATTTTGGCAACGTTGTCCAACAGCTCTTTTCCGCCTGCGGGCGTGGTTTTGGCATCGACTACGATCACTCCCTTGTCGCCGACGATAACACCGCTATTCCCGCCGCCGCCCTCGACCCAATAAACGTTCGGTTTTATTTGATGAGTCGTAAATGGCGTAGGTGCCGGCCCCTGACCGGCAGCTAATGAGATGAAGGTGAGGCTCGCGACGACCGCAACCCCCCTGATGAATATCCCTCGATGTTGCATGACAGGCATTCTCCTATGCAGACTGTATCATGTCGACTCTGCGTTTGGTGACAAGCGTTCAGTAGTCGACTCTAAAATCCAACCGCGCGCCTCGCGCCCTCTCTTCGAGATTTTCTGTAGATTAGCCTGGGCGTTTCGGCGGACTTCTCTTTAACGCCCCGATCCTCTACTTCTTGCCGGCAGCACGGTCCCGGAACTTGTCGAAAAACGACTCATCGGTCGGGACGCAGCGATCTTCTTGTATTCCGGACCATCCCTCAATAGACATGGCGTTCTTCGCCGGGACCAGGGCCCAAACCTTCGTACTGGATTGCCAGGGTGCTGTGTAGATGGTCGGATCATTGATAGTCAACCGTGCTCGCAGCCGGTTCGGGCTGGGGCGATCCCACCGCTCCTCCAGAACCATTTTTTCGCTGATAGGGAAGCCGAACTGATCAACCCACTGGCGGTCGTCAAAGCCCGTCGAGGTTACGACAAGCGTGTCGCCTTCCCATTTCCCGACTGAGAACCCGTTGAAGCGCGGCAGGTAGCTATCGGGCTTGGGGAGCTCACGTCCGTCCAACCAGATATCGCGGTTGTCCCAGGTCCATTCGAACTTTTGGATGATTCGATCCTTAGCTTGAACCATCTCCATAGACGCGCCGCCACCGGAAAACGTGATGGCGCGCGCCAGACCCAGAGGCTCGCACCGCCCTTCCGGATCGTTGCTGAACGCAGGCAAAACCGCCCGGCGATAGCCGATGTCAATGTCAGTACGCTCCTTACCTTCCTTGCTTCCCGGCTCAAACCCGCGCGCAGGAATGTTCGCCTGCATTTTCTTTTCGCCTAACGGAGTCCGCGGTGGCGGAGTGCCAAGGTAGCCGTAGCCGGTAAATGCTCCTGGGGGGGGGGATCAACGCACTCTGGGCACGCGGGAAGCTTAAATCCCCGGGGAGCGCGGGTCCAAACCCCGCTTAAGTCGTGTTTGTCGTACGGACTCTTATCCGTATCAGACGACTCTGTGGTTTGAGCCCCACCCCGCTGCCGCGCGTTTTGAGCGGCTGCGGTGGAAACCAGCATTGCCGACGAAATGGCAGTTAGCGCAAGCGTCGTCGCTGCGCGGGATAAGACATACGAGAGACGGGTTTTCATACTCATTGCTTGATACCGGCGCTCGGCTGTAAGCCGCCAGGAACGCCGTCCATATCCACCGCCTGCGTTTCGCCTCGGTTGCCGACAATGTTTTCGCCCTTTTCATTCTCAAGCTTCAACACGATGCCATCAAACCCACCGACTCTGGAGGTGCCGATGTACAGCTTGACTCTGGTTCCAGGCTTCAGAGCGTCGTTGCTGCGACCCTTCGGCCAGCCCGCGCGGAGTAACATTGTCGGATTGTCGAGGAGTTCGGAAGTCCAGTGCTCGACGTTGCCGTTTTTGTCGACGCGGTCAAACGTCATCGAGCAATGCGGATTCAAGTAGTTAAATTGTGTGACCGTTGCCCAGGTCGTCCAAAGGTGGACAGTGTCGTAGGAGATGCCGCTTCCATGGTGTGCCCAAGCAGTAGCGCAGATCAGTGCTACACAGACGAAACCGAATGCTTTTGCCAATTTGTTAATCATGCCCATAAAGTGTGTTTCCCCAGTCAATAATTTTTCGAGCAGTCCGAGAGAGAAATCATTTTTCGACGGTGACGATCCGAAACGAATGAAGAAGAACTCATTGCCCAGAGGACGTCCTATAAAACATCAGAAGAGACCTCTCTTCATTTTCTTTGACGGCGCGGCCGATAGTCTTGATGACAGGTTACACACGCTGTATTGAGCTGCTCGCTCAGCGCGTCGAGTGCATCCGCATCTTTGGCCTGTGCCGCCTTGAACGCGGCAGCGCCTACTTCCACCAATAACTTTGCATCTTTGATCCAATTGTCTTGGTCCTTTGCGCGGTTCCCCATCATCAGCAGGTTTCCGGCTTCCGCCATCATGAGCGCATTAGCCTGCATGGCAGCCCACTCTTTATCGTCCTTTGGAGCCCCTCGATGGATGTAAAATATCGCGTTCGAGGCGGGGTATATGATGGAAATCATCAGTTGGCTAGTGCTTCCCACCAACTGGAAGGAAGGCTCCGCTGCCCAGACCAGAGTTGCCATAACAAGAGATAAACAGATCGTTCGCACCCTGCCTCCTGACAGAAAATTTCGGTCGCCCGTATTCTACCCTTCCGATCCTTCCTCAACCCTGGTCTCGCGGGATTTCCCGGAGATCTTGTCTAATTGGTTGTCGCCCGACGCGGTCTGCCGAAGACTGACGGGTCAATCGGAACGTTGGTTTTTACCTCAGTCAATTGGAAGCCATCTTTCCCGTCCAGCCATGAAAAGGTAAAGCTAAAAGGAAACTTGATTCCGTCCACCGGGCGATAGTCATCATAATCAACTTGGGTGGAAATCCGTCCGACCGGGGACTTGCCATAACGTATTAGCCGCCGAAGCAAGCCAGACTCCTTGTCGAAGTATAGTGTCACCAGAAGGCCCCTTGGGCCCTCTCCCTGGACAGTTTGGACGTCGTGGTCGTTGATGCTGTCCGCAGGGCCGCTGCGCAAATTAGTGAGGACTTGCTTGATTTGTCCAGGAAAGGCCAGCTGCGCTTCCAGCCTTTGCCCGTCCAGTTCACTTCCAGTCACCTCGAATTCTCCCAACACCGACCGCGGCGCGTTGATCCAACCAACGTGGCCGTCGTAAGCACGGGTTTGGTCTCCGCGGTCCGGCGCCTTCGGAAACGTGATGAGCACACTGCGTTGATCCGGAGCTTTCGCAAAGATTTGGAACACGCCGCCGCCTTGTATGTGCTGGAACCCTCCGTTTTGAGTACCCGTGGCGATAAAGCTTGTGAGGCGGGATAACTGCTGCGAACCACCGAGAGCCGCTATATATTTATCCAAAATCTGGTCCGGGGGCAGGGCCGCGGGGTTTCTCGCAATGACGTCATCTTTCTCATCGTTTGGATCGCCGTACAGATGATCCAGGGCAATCGACGTCGCTGGGATCTGGCGCCCGTGATGGCACGTCCAGCAGGTCACTTTCGCGGCGCCCGCGAAGTTGGTGCGATTGATGACGGCGACCATCTCTATCATCTGTCGTGCAATGACCTTAGTGGGCATCGTATCTACTTGCCAATTTACGTCGCTGTAGCCGGCCCCTGGATGACAGTTTGAGCAGTCAAAGCCCAGCGCGGCTGCCATGACTCCCATCGCGCCCATGAAATCGTCGACGGTAAGCCCCTTGAGCGTGCTGCTCGTGACATTCTTGAATGTCTCTCCCGCCGTCTTCGGTTTTGTTTGCGAAGTCGCCGCGCCTGCTTGTGATTTGGCTCGATCGATTAACCCAAAGCCCGCCAGCCATACGACCGCCATGATAGTAACAGCGAGGCTTAGTCGCCTCGATCGGAGCTTCTTGAGACCAGTCATTGAAATATATCCTCGCTGTATTTGGCTCTTATCAACCCGTTGGCCGGAGGGAAGGAGCTAAATCTTTGAAGCTCACCCTCATCGTTCTTCCGGAGTGCCAATCGAGAGTTCTGGGGCCGCCGATCTTTCGGGGCAGACACGTGCTTAAGCGCAACATCCGTAATAGTGTACCGATCAAGTTCTTGCATACGTGTAATCTTGTCTCGTCTCGCGATATGCGCGCGCTCGCACGGATCGAAATGTTACTTCGAGCTGGGAGATTGTAGCAAGCCTGGGTCTCTGTTGTTCTCTTCGCAATACTGCTCTATGAGTTCCCACTCGGGGTGCAAGCGCATAACCCATTCTTCGGGTCCTGCCTTACCTTCCACAAAACAGCGGCTGTCCTTTGCTCCGCACGTCCAGGGTTTACTAAAGATTTTCGGATCGTCGATCGTTAGCTGGTACGACATGGTGTTTGGCCCCGTGCGGCGAAAACGCTCGATAAAATGCGCAGCATCCGTAAACATATGATTTCCGTCGCGCACTACTCCGCCATCGTCGAGTCCCCACGGCTTAAGGCCGACTGTATCGACAATCGCTGTGTCGCCTTCATATCTTCCAACCGCATTTCCGTAGTAGTTTGGCGGGAGACCTTTCGCGTGTTCACGTCCGTCCATCGGTATGACGCGCGTGTAATGCATATCTTCGTAAAAGATGACCAAATAGCCGTCGGGCTGGAGAAAGTGCTGCACGTTGGAGAGCAGCGATTGATGAGGGAACCCCCACGGCAGGCACAACAACTGGGGGTCGTCGGTACGCGGGTTAGGCGTTTTGCTGAACTGTCTTTTCCATAGAGCCTCGCCGCCTGGGCGAAAAGGATAGTCGTTCCTGTCGAAGCGCGTAAGCCCAATCACCGGAGAGTCCGGGATTCGCGCCCCCTCGGTATGTCGAAACCCTGGCGTTGACCACACTCCCGAGATGTCCGGGATTGCGGTGGGTGTCGCGTTGACTGCCTTCGTACCGGCGGATTGGCTGAACATCTGTGCAGGAGCCAATAGCACGGCGCCGAGAACAATCAAAGGAGCGCAGGCAAGTAAGGACCGTTCTTTCATGTCCAATTTTCCTTTAGAAAGCTTATTTCGAGTGATGGAGATAATCCAGAAGCTTAAAGTCTTGCTTCTCGGGATCGTCGAGGCCATCATCCTCGCAGTTACCCTCGAGAATTGTCCACTCCGGGCGAAGTTCCATCTTCCAAGGCCCCGATGTCCACGGTTTTGTAAAGATTTTGGGATCGTCAGTTGTCAGCTCAAAAGTCATCGTTTTCGGCCCGGTCCGCCGATAACGCTCGATGTAGTGCACTGCGTCGCTGTGCATATGCCGCCCACCCACGTCGCTCATCCCAGGCCGGATCGCGACGGTGTCGACGACTGCAGTGTCCCCTTCGTAATGGCCTACGGAATTTCCCAAAAACGTAGGCTCAAGATCCGCAGGGTGGGGACGCCCATCCATGGGAATTATTCGCCCCGAGTGAATACCTTCGTATACGATTGCCAGATATTCTCCTTGCTGAAGGAACTGCTGGGCGTTGGCCGTCAGAGCGCTTTGTGGCATCCCAGGTGGGCGACAACCGAAGTCACCGCCTTTAGTAACTGGAGCGTAAAACATCGGCCGATCGTGATGAGGGTCGCCATTCGGTTTCAGAAGCCATTGATCCATACCCGACGGCTGGAATGGTAAGTTCATGGACGGGAATCTCTCGAGATCTCCGTTACGCAGCTTCTTGAATCCCGTATTTAACCAGATGCCTGAGACATTGGGTCGTCCGTCGGCCCTTCGCAACTGAGGCGAGGCATCTTTCTCAGCCGATCGGCCCAGACATGGGCCGAATACGCTCATAGTTAATGCGGCTGAAAAAATGCATAGAAAGGACCTGTTCTTCAAAGCTAGCTCCTTTAAACTCTAAACACCCGGACTCGAGCGTCGCGCTACCTTCGTGCAGCGGCAGTGCGCAGATCGAAAGGTTATTTCTTCTCGTTCCCGTCGGCAGCGGGCGGTGGCGGTGTAACTCCCTCAATTTGGAGCGTAAACATTCTCCGACCGTCGGGTAAGGTTATAGCACCGGCTGCGGCGTTGTTTGAGCCATCCTTCGCTTTGAACCCTTGGGCGGTGATTGTCGTGCCGAGCTTAAGGTCGTTTTTGTTCCATCCCGCGCGTGTTAAGTAAGATGGCGGGCCACCCTGCAATGCCCAGGTCACCGTTTTACCATCTGCGTCTTTTGTATCCACATAGATCCATATGTGCGGGTTGGTCCATTCTATTTTTGAGACCGTGCCTGTGATTTTCACAGGCGTTTCACGGTCGAACTCCGCGGAAAATGCGTGATGCGCGCCGAGCGGAAGTGCGGACATAAAAAGCATCGCACTCACCAGCGCACCGAGCGTCGTGAAAGCTGTTTTCATCAGGTTACTCCTTAGTTGGAATATCATCAAGTCTAGCTTAGCGTCTAATTCTGTGTCAAGCAATTCCCGGCGCGAAACAATACTTTTCAAGAACGAAATGCTCGACAAGGGGATCAACCGTCATTGCGGGGACAACCTCGAAAAATACTATTGAGTGATATTCCATAGCGTGAGAACTTGGAGTTCAGACTTGGCATCCATTTCGGTCTTGACCCAACCGGGGCAAACGGCATCCACTCGCGCGCCTCGCCCACCACATTCCGCGGCGAGAGTTCGCGTCAGACCAATCAATCCATGCTTCGACGCATTGTAAGCCGCCCTGTCAGCATTCAATTATAGAGTACAAGTTCAAGTGAACTTGAAGTCAAGGGAAAAACGTGATATTTTCTGACGTGCTTACGCTGTTGAAGATTAGCGAGGTTTCGCGGCGCAGCGGTGTGGCAGCATCGGCACTGCGTTTCTACGAAGAGAAGGGCCTCATCAAATCGGAGCGCGCCCGTTCGGGTCACCGCTGTTATCACCGTGCCGTGCTTCGACGCGTTGCGTTTATCGTTTTCGCCCAGCGAATTGGTATGACACTCGACGAGGTTGCGCAGGAGCTTGTGAAGTTGCCAGAAGGCCGGGTACCGGAGGGCAAGGACTGGGCCAAGCTCTCGGGCGGCTGGACAGGCCGCATTGACGAGCGCATCAACGAGCTTCAACGCCTGCGGGCAGGCCTCACCGACTGCATTGGCTGCGGCTGCCTCTCGTTAGAACGATGCCAGCTTACCAATGCAGGAGACCGGGCCGCCCGCCTAGGCCCGGGCCCGCGCTCTTGGGTAAGCGACCCGCGGCGCTCGAAGTGACCGTCGTCCTTACCGCTTTCGCACCGTCGCGGCGATTCGGGAGTCGGTGTCTCGAATCACACCAATCCGCGGCCAACAGATCGAAGCCGCGCTTCGCACAGCAAAGTTACTAAGGCTACACTTGGAACGCCCCTCGCCGCGCCAGGACACGGCTGACTTCCGTAATAGGACAAGAATCCATTTCGGCCGGCCGAATCTATCAGGCATCGCTGACGCATCCCTCAAATTTAAGATGGATACTACGAACACGGAAGTCACCAAGTGCCGCCGATCCCACATCGGCGTCATCTATTACCGGGCGTAAGAGCCCTTGCTCGGGAGGTTCTCATTGGGCCGAGTCAGCATTACGTTCTGATGCCGCAGAGTAACGAATCGAGCTCCGGGCTCAGATGCAAGTCGCGGCGCTCCAGAGTACACACGGCGGAATGGGGGTTCTTTCTCAGCATGTAGCGCAGATAGGAAAGGCGCATTAACCAAACAGCGTGCTTCACATCAGCGGCGCTTCGGATTCGAAAGGTAGTCCAGCCCGAGTCAGGCAGCCATCGGTGTCGTTCAGCCAATTCTTCGTGAAGCAATTCATCGCGAATTTTGCGCGTGAATGGAATATCCAGTACACCATCGCTGTGTAGATGTCCGACTTCGGCATTTCCCAAGCGGAATTCCTTGCCACCGAAACGATGTGGGTGGATGGACACTTGCTCCCACCCGGATAATTCATCTTGAAACTGCTGCAAGTAAATGTTGTCAGTGCCGTTTTTCAACGCCGCCTCGACGAACTCTCGGTTTGCCGGAATAGCGCGTCGTCACCAGCGACTCTGGGACCACTCCACTAGGCGCTTCACTATTATTGAATGATGCCACGAGACGCTCTTTGGTTCAACCTTTAGCGGCGAACTAAAAGCAGGGGACGGTCGACTATCGCGGTGTTGTCCAGCCATTCCAACATCGTTTCACCCGGTCACTTTGAACGGCTGCTCGCGATCGACCCGCGAACGAATGGTGAGCGTTTAACGCGGCCCCTCCCGAAGGCAGTATTCCGAACATAATCCCATGGTTCATTCGTGCCTTTTCCAAGCATTGGAATATCAATAGCATATCGTACCCGGGCGGGTGTCAAGGTGGCACGTATCCAACTATCTCTCGGCAATTCCAGGTGGGAGGGCAGCCTGGGCGGCTTGACAGGATAAGGCTCCAACAACTATGCTTGATATTCCATAACTATCGGTTGGTGTTCCTTCAGCAGGCGGTTGAAAAGGCTGATCACGGTGAGCGACTGACACGGAAGGGCAATTCAGAATGAGAACTAGACTCGGCGGTTGGTTCGCGACTTTTTTCCCGGCGATCGTCGTGAGTTGCTGCAGTACTCAGGATCTTGCGCGAGCTCAACAAGACTTCAGCCGTGTAGAGATTCAAGCTCAAGCCGTCCAGGGAAACATCTACATGCTGACCGGCGCCGGAGGAAACGTCACCGTCCAGGTTGGCGAGGAGGGCGTGCTCGTCGTGGACACGCAATTCGAGCCGATGGCCCCTAAGATATTAGCGGCAATCCGGAAGATTTCCGACAAACCGATTCGGTACATCGTCAATACTCATGTCCATCCCGATCACACCGGTGGTAATGAAGCCTTGGCTAAGGCTGGCGCTTCTCCGCCAGGTGCAGGGGGAGCCGCGAGCGCGGGCGCCACCATCGTTGCCCATGAAAATGTTCTCAAGGTCATGAGCGCGCCGCGGACCGGCAAGCAATTCGATTTCTCGGCGCCACAGGGCCGCTGGCCCACTGAGACCTACATGGACCATAAGACGCTCCATTTTAATAGCGAGGACATTGAGCTTGTCCATGTGGAGCGCGCGCATTCCACAGGGGACACGATCGTCTTCTTTCGAGGGTCGAACGTCGTGAGCGCCGGCGACGTTTATGCTTCCAGTCGCTACGCCAGCTACGATCCTCAGGGCAGCATCGATGGAATGATTGCGGGACTAAATCGGATTCTCGAAATGATTACTCCGCCCGACAAGCAAGGCAAAGGCGGAACCGCCTTGATTCCTGGCCACGGGAAAGTCACACACCAGCCTGAGTTAGTGGCCTATCGCGACATGTCGATGGTCATTCGCGACCGCATACAGAGCATGGTGAAAAACAACCTGACCTGGGAGCAGGTAAAATCCGCCAATCCGGTGAAGGAGTATGAGCCGGTTTATGGAGGGAACACCGGAGTGAGCGCCACGGATTTTGTGCTGGAAGAAATATACAAAGAGCTCAGCGCCAGAAGATAACGTTTACAGCCTCTTAGATGGTATGGAATATCATAAACGCGGGCTTGCGGACAGTGATATCCTTCATGAGGCTTCCTGGTGGCGCAGTACGATCTTATCCGGTGGACTCGCTAAAGTTTATCCGGCTTACCGCTGAAAGACATCCATTGCGGAGATGGCCAGTTTGGGCGGTGCCCGAGTTAGTATTACGTCGGCGGAGGAGCGTTAGGAACCAGAGAGATGGCATATCCGTAAGTCCATAGCGGGCTACATAAAAGCGGATTGATATTCCATGTTGACAGTGATATTTGTCCGTGATAGGCTCGACTTTCTGTTTTTTGCGTGAAGTGGAGGCGTGTGAAATGATAACAAGTTCAATATTCGCAGTAACTTTATCAAAGTCGAGCTGTCGCACAACAGCTTGGGTGCTCTGCGCGGGACTTTTGGCTGCAACCATCGGCGTCGCTCGCCTGCATGCACAGGGCGCCACCGCGACAATACAGGGCACGGTGACGGATAGCTCCGGCGCCTCGGTTCCCGAAGCCACGGTGCAGGCCAGAAACGTTGGAACGGGCAGCCTTCAGTCCACCGTGACCAACGCCGCCGGCCGTTACAATTTAGCTGACCTTGGGGTGGGCGAATACGAAGTGCAAGCTGCCAAGATGGGCTTTTCCACGGTTGTCCACAAGAGTGTGACCTTAACCGTGGGCGGCCAGAGTTTGGTCGATTTTTCCCTTCCGGTCGGACAGCAGACCCAGACGGTTACCGTGGAAGGCGAAGCCTCCCAAGTGGAGACCACCAATGCGACCGTTGGCTCTTACACCTCCGAACAACAAATGCGCGAACTGCCGCTGAACGGCAGAAACTTTGAGCAACTGATTCTGCTTGCGCCAGGCGTGCAGCAGATCACCGCCTTTACGGTGTCGGGCCTGCAAGGCAGAGCCAACGAATACTCGATCGGAGGCTCGAGGCCGGAAGGGCAAGTGATCCTGCTCGATGACGAAAACCTCCAGAACTTCTGGAACAAAGGAATAGGCTCGGTCACTGGTTCATCGCTCGGCGTAGAGGCCATCGGAGAGTTTCAGACGCTGACCAATACTTACAGCGCGCAGTTCGGCGGCAACGGCGGCGTGATTAACTCGGTTAGTAAATCGGGAACCAATAGCTTTCACGGGTCCGCGTACGACTTTTTGCGGAATAGCTCTCTCGACGCACGCCGGTTCATCGATCCCTCAACCATTCCGGCGTTCCGCAAGAACCAGTTCGGTGGCAGCCTGGGAGGTCCGATCAAAAAAGACAAGGCGTTCTTTTTCGTGAACTATGAAGGTCTCCGGCAACTGCTGGGAGAAACCAATGTCGCAACCGTTCCGGCCTGCAATGTTCCCAACGTTTGCACCCCTACGTTTCCCAGAGCCACGAATCCCACGTCTTACGATGGCATAGTCAATACTCTGGCGCTGTTCCCACTTCCGGATCCCGGAACCGTTTCCGGCACGATAGGACGCGCGACGCTGGTGGCGAATCAGATTGCGCACGAAGATTACGTTCTCGCGCGCGCAGACTACAATTTGTCCCAGAAAGATTCGCTCTTCGTCCGCTACATTTCCGACAAGGCGTATTTTCTCGAACCCTTCGGCGGCGGAGCATCCATCGGCGGCGGGTTTGTGCCGTTTTGGCCCGAAACCGATACGTCGTACAGTCAGTTCACTACCCTCGAATGGCGTCGCATTATCACTCCTACATTGGTGAACCTGGCGCGGGCGAGCTTCTCACGACCCTCCACGGTTGGGGTTACGTCGAGTTCAACGCCTCCGCTGCAGTTTTACCCCAATCATGCGCGGCAGGACGGCCTGATCACCATCAGCGGGCTGAGCGGAATCGGCGGCTCCTCGGGACTCCCCTTCAACACGACACCGGACACCTACACCGTGGCGGACGATGTCATTTGGAATCACGGCTCCCACAGTATTCGGTTTGGCGGGGCTGT